>Ga0299906_10000223_pt1 | contig 56250 bp, 51 predicted proteins | sample RVTome_14_FD_200259 | JGI IMG/M metagenome (GOLD analysis project Ga0299906, IMG submission 200259) | Soil microbial communities from uranium-contaminated site in the Upper Colorado River Basin, Wyoming, United States - RVT145D125 (version 2) ...
GTTGCGATTTGGCCAAGTGGCAAACAATGGTCTGTTGACAACGATGCCACTGGCATCAAAGAACTTATTGAGCAACTCAGAGGGTTTAATCCCGCGTTGATCGTTTTGGAAGCAACTGGGGGGCTGGAAGTCTACTTGGCGGGAGAATTGGCTGTCAGTGGATTCCCTGTCGTGGTCGTGAATCCTCGGCAAGTCAGAGATTTTGCCAAGGCCATCGGCAAGTTGGCAAAAACCGACAAGATTGATGCGCAGGTTCTTGCACAGTTTGCCCAAGCGGTTCCTCCCGTTCCTCGCCCATTGCCGGATGCCTCGACACAAGCTTTGGGCGCTTTGGTTGCGCGCCAACGTCAAATCATGCAAATGCTTGTAGCCGAAAAGAACCGCCTTCAGAGTTCTCCTAAACCAATTCGTAAAGAGATCCAAAAACATATTCTTTGGTTGCAGCGTCATTTGACTTCCCTGGATGAGGATTTGACACGATCTATTCAGCAAAGTCCTCTGTGGTGTGAGAGAGAAAATTTGTTGAAGAGTACCCCGGGGGTCGGGCCCGTGATGTCTAGAACCCTCTTGGCCGATCTGCCGGAGTTGGGAACCTTGAACAACAAGCAGATTGCGGCCTTGCTCGGGGTGGCCCCTTTGAACCGTGATAGCGGCAAATTGCGGGGAAAACGCTCTGTCTGGGGTGGTAGAGCACATGTTCCTTCTACTCTCTATAGGAGTACCTTGGCAGCGCTTCGTTTCAATCCGGTGATCAAGGCTTTCTATCAAAGGCTGCTGGTAGCGGGAAAAGCTAAAAAGGTGGCCCTTACCGCTTGTATGAGAAAATTGTTGGTCATTCTGAATGCTATGTTGAAACATGGAACCCCGTGGAAAACTAATTTTATAATCTCCCCTTGACTTTTAAGACAGTTGCTTACAAATGAGGGGAGCATAAAAGGTTGGAGGTTAGAGGGGAGTCTTTTTAAAGCATGTGAAAGGTAAGGGGTAAAGGGTTAGGGAAAATAGATAAACCTGGATTCCCGCTTCCACGGGAATGACGGGTTTTAGAGGATCATACCTGCCTTATTGGCTGTTCACCAAGAAAGGGAAGGGATGGAAGGGTTATTTCATTTCTCAAAGCGCCCACCTAAATGTTTGGCCAAGAACTTTTCCGCATGGGCGTAAAACTTAATCCGGTTTTCGGGTTTCGCAAAACCATGGCCTTCATCGGGAAAGAGCATATATTCGTGATCGATTCCTTTTTCCTTCATGGCTTGAACAATCTGCTCCGATTCGGCCTGCTTCACTCTGGGGTCATTGGCCCCCTGGCCTATGAGGATGGGGATTTTGATCTGGTCCACTTTAAACAAGGGGGAACGGGATTTTAAAAACACTTCCTCGGTATCGGGATTTCCCACCCGTTTATGCTCGATGGCCAATAAGGTGGACCAGTAGGGAGGGATGGATTTAATCATCGTTATCAAATTGCTGGGCCCCACAATATCCACCGCACAGGAAAACAGGTCCGGCGTAAACGTTGCCCCCACCAAAGCCGCATACCCGCCGTAGGATCCTCCATAGATCGCAATCCTTTTCGGATCCGCATACCCTTTTTTAATGGCCCAGTGGACCGCATCCACCAGGTCATCATGCATTTTGCCGCCCCATTCTTTAATACTGGCATTGAGGAACTCTTTACCGTAGCCGGTGGAACCGCGGAAGTTCACCTGAAGACAGATGTAGCCGCGGTTGGCAAACCATTGGGCCTCGCCGTCATACCCCCAAGTATCCCGGCTCCATGGCCCTCCATGAACATTCAATACCATGGGCAGCTGTTTTTTCTGATCACCAGGGGGAAAGGTGATATACCCATGGACCGTCAACCCATCCCTCGTTTTAAAAGAAACGGGTTCCATCGGCGCCAGCTCATACTGTTTTAAATCCGGTTTATTGTCGAATAGAAAGGTGGCTTTTTTTGTGGTTCGGTCATAAGCGTAATAAGGAACCGGACCATTGTCCCGGGTAAAACCAATCACCCATTTTTGATCCTCATTGTCCCGGCTCAGGATAAAAAAGTCCCCATGATCCACGGCTTTAATTTTCTCAAAGTCTTCCTTGATCGATTGATCAAAGATCACCCATTCCGTTCGCTCTTTGACAAAGGACACGGCCTGGATTTCATAGGTATCGGGATGAACCATCACCCCTCCCACATCAAAATGGGGGTCCTCCGCCATCACCTCCTGATCTCCAGTTTTTATGTTGAGTTTGATTAAACGGCTGGCATTCACCCCCCTTGAATCCTCCAAATATAAAATATTTCCATCTTTTGAAAGACCCACCGGGCCGCTGCTTAAACTGTCTTCCGAATCCCATGAAATTAATTTGTTCCACTCGTCCTCTTCATGATCACGAAACAATAAATCAAACCCCCCATCCGGTGTGGCCGCCAAAGCACCTCTGACTTTAAAGTGGGGATCGGTCAACCATCCGGCGACATTTCCGGGATTCTTCGCAATCATTTTCAGTTCACCGGTCACTAAATCCAAATGATAAACATCATGGACCTGAGGATCATCTTTATTCATTGCGATCAATAACTCATTGGGGAAATGCTTGTCCCGATCGATGACACGCACCTGGACATCTTTATACGGAGTAAGTTCCCGGATATCGTCCTTTTCAAAATCCACCGCGAAAAGATTCCAGTTTTCATTTCCCCCAACATCTTTGAGATACATGATGTGCTTATTATCATCGGCCCAAAAAAACAGTTGAATCCCACGGTCACGGTCCTTGGTCACCGCCTTAAATTCATCCCCGCCGATGGCCCCCACCCACACATTCAAAACGTCCTCCACCGGGGCCAGGAATGCAATTCTTTTCCCATCAGGAGAAATCTTGGGGCTGGTCTTCACCGGATTTCCAAACAAGACTTTTCTGGGAATCAATTTAGAGGGGGAAGGCTTTTTTTGTGGCATCGTTTAGATCTCCTCTGAATTTCAAATTTAAAAGTGTTTAACTCAAAATTCTACCCCAAATGATAACCCCTGTCTACCATCAATTCACTCCTAATTTCTCCGAAGGCCTCTTTTTGCAAGGGGTTCCACCCCATTTGATTTCACCTTCTTCCCCCTTTCAAAAAAGAATTCCAGGATTGGAGATCAGGATTCAATGTGATATAGTGACGGGGGGAAAAAAAATTTTTTTTGTGTAATCGATTGTGAAAGTGGAAGGGATTTCCCCTTACGCGGGTTTTTTAGATGGGTTCAAAATAAGCCTGGATTCCCGCTTCCGCGGGAATGACCAATTTAACCCCAACACTTTCACTTTGAGTAGAAAAAACTTATCTCACTTTTAAAGCTCCCTTTAATAAGGTGGATTTAAAGGCAGAATGTCTAAAAAACAACCCAAAATAGTCACTGTTTTTGCTCCCGCTTCGGTGGGAAACATTGGGCCGGGTTTTGATGTCCTGGGTTGCGCCGTGACCGGAATCGGAGATTGGGTTACAGCAAGTTTATCTTCCGATTCCGGAATCAGGATCCACTCGATCTCGGGAACCCAAACCCAAATCCCAAAAGATGCGAGAAAAAATACGGTTGGAATTGCCGCCCAAGAAGTACGGAAAAGATTAGGAATAAAAAAGGGAGTGGATCTCTGGCTGCACAAGAACATTCCCGGGAACGGCCTCGGAAGCAGCGCTGCCAGTGCAGTTGCAGGAGGCTTCGCCACGAATATTCTTTTCGGGGAACCTTTAAAAAAAGAAGAGCTCCTCATTCCCTGTGCAAAGGCGGAAAGCCGGGTCAGCGGTGGCTATTTTTTGGATAATATCTCTGCCTCTCTTTTCGGAGGGGTGGTCATCAGCAATCCAAAAACAAAAAAAACTGTCCCTTTAGGGGTTATTCCCAATCTGGTGGTGGTACTGGTGACCCCCCACTTTCCTTTACTGACCAAACGCGCAAGAAAAGTTCTTCCTCTAAAAATCCCCATGGCCCATTTTATTCAAAATATGGCGTTCAGCTGCGCCTTGGTTGCAGCGGTGGGCCAAAAAAATGTCCGCGCTTTTGGAGAAGCCATTGAAGATGTGATTGTCGAACCTAAACGGTCGGTACTAATCCCTGGTTTTTCTGAGGTAAAAAAAGCGGCATTAAAAAATGGGGCTTTTGGATGTTCCATCAGCGGGGCAGGGTCTACCCTCTTCGCGATCACAGACCACCCGACAAAGGGGGAAAAGATTGGAAGGGCCATGCAGCAGGCGTTTCAGCGTAAAGGTTTAAAGGCCACCGTAACCGTGTCAAGTATGGATCGTCATGGCGTTAGAATGGTTAAGGGGAAGATCCTTTGAAAAAAGAGAAAAAAACCGTTCAGGTGGCCATCGGGATTATTATCAAAAATGGTCAGTTTTTAATTGCGCGCAGGATGGAAAATGTCCACCTGGGGGGGGTCTGGGAATTTCCAGGAGGGAAACGTCTTGACCATGAAAAATTAAAGGAATGTCTCCAGAGAGAGATTAAAGAAGAGGTCGGTGTCGAGGTCAAGGTCCACCGAAAAATAAAATGCTTTACCCATCAGTATTCAATTGGAAAGATCTCCCTGCACCCTTATCTTTGTTCCATCAAAACGGGAATTCCAAAACCCATGGGCTGCAAAGAAATTCGATGGGTCACCCCCTCACATTTTAAATCCTTCACTTTCCCTCCTGCCAATGACCTTTTAATTAAGGAATTAGAAAAAAATTCCCTCCGGATCAATTAAAGCTGCTGGTTTTTCTTCCCAATTTTTTGAAACTTTCAATATCATTCCATCCCGTTCTAAAATGAGTCTGTTCCCCAAAAGTTGATTTGAATAGAGGGTCTTACTATAATCGGGGAAATGGGAAATAGCCGGAAAAATCAAGATCTTGAGGAAAAAGCCCCTACCGAACGGTCAGTGGTTGCCTTTGATCCGCTCCGGGCTTACCTGACTGAAATTCGTCGTTTTCCTTTTCTCAGCCGAGAGGAGGAGTATCAGTTAGCCGTTCGGTACATAGAAAAAGGGGATTTAGATGCGGTTGCCCAACTGGTGATGGCCAATCTTCAATTTGTAGTAAATATTGCAAGGGAATACAAACGTGTTTCCATTCCCTTGCTGGATATTATTCAGGAGGGGAATATTGGTCTAATGCACGCCGTAAAACGATTTGACCCCTACCGCGGAACACGCCTGTCCACCTATGCGACGTGGTGGATCAGAGCGTTCATTCTTCGCTACATTATGAAAAATTGGAGATTGGTCAAGATTGGAACCACAGAGGAAGAACGTAGGCTGTTTTTCCAGCTTCGAAAAGAAAAAGAACTCCTGGAAGCACAGGGCCAGGAAAGTGGGCCCAGGTTGTTGGCCAGTCGCCTGAAGGTCGATGAAATGAAGTTAATTGAAATGGAACAACGTCTGGCAGACCCTGAACTCTCGCTCAGTGAACCCCATGGGGAATCGGAGACGGGATTGGAAGCCATCCTTCCCGCATCCATCAAAGGGGCGGATGAGGAGATCGAAGAAAAAGAACTGAAAGACCTTCTAACCCAAAAAATCGAACAATACAAGAAAAAATTAAAAGACAGAGACTGCGAAATATTGGAGAAAAGAATACTCTCTGAAACTCCGGAAACCCTACAACATCTAGCAGACCGATTCCACATTTCAAAAGAGCGCGTTCGGCAATTAGAATCCAATATCTCCAAGCGCCTGAAATCGTTTTTGAAAAAGGAATTTCATCAACAGGAAGAGAAATAGAAAAACTAAAACATTTCCGTTGTGCCATCCCATGATTGTTTTGATTTTTTTCCGGATGCCCGCTCCCCGCTTTGAGCATACGGGGACAAGCTCCGCGGGAATGACGGCCTTTATTAATTCAAGGGATTTCGGGAGCAAAAAACCAAAGTGTTAAATAAATTTTTTTAGTTAGGAAAGAATGAGCCAGGCAAAAAAGTGATTTAAAAAATTTGGTAGGGGGCTAATAAAATTCTTTTTCAATTTTTTGGCGGCCTTTAAAACCATCTTGAACCTCATGCCACCATTTAATCTCAGACTCTCCTAATTTCCAACAAAGATAAATGACCCGTCCTTGATAAAAACATGGAAAGTCACAAAGTCCTCGCTCCATGTCTTTCACCAAAACCCCTAAATCTTGTATTTTCTCTATGTTTTTTAAAATACGTTCAAAGGTAAGGATAAAACGGGGACCGCAGGGACTTCCTCCGTTTGCCAAGGCATTGTCACCGGCTTTTTTGATTTCCTCTTTCATCCCCCCTAGGCACAGTTGGCTTTTCTGAATATCTTTCAGGAGGACTTCTAAATCAGGAATCATCTGGTTGGCTTCCTTCAGTGTAAATGTTTGGTCCTCCTCTTCCATAATCTTTAAAACAATACTCCTTTCATTGATTAGAACCCCATGATGAACTGATAAGTTTACACTATCTTTTGGCTGATGGAAAGCCCATCTCGAATGGGAAGAATAGTGGTCAATAGGCCTTTTTCATTATAAATCATTTGGTTATATTTTTGAATGGCTTGGACATCGGGTTTTTCACTTTTTGAGATGACCGATCCAAACCATAACACATTATCTGAAACCAGCAACCCGCCTTTTTTCAGTTTTGGAAGTACGACCTGAATCACATCGGGATAGGCTTCCTTATCAATATCATTAAAAATAATATCAAAAGGACCTGGGTATCGCCCTAAAATGTCAATAGCCTCCCCCACTTCCCCGATAAATTTTCGATCCGGAAATGTAGGGGGTAAATTCTTCATTGCCTCCTTTATATTTTCAGAAGACCCGTCGGTTAAAATAACGGTGCCATCCCTTCGTAGCCCCTTGGCAAACCAGTAGGCAGAATACCCAAATCCGGACCCCATTTCAAATACACGGGCGGCCCCCGTCATTCGGGTCAACTGCTCAAGAATCCTTCCTACCAAAGGACCGACTATGGGAAAACGGCGACGCTCCGCCTCTGCTTCCAACGTTGACAGGACGGAATCCTCTTTCGGTAACAGCGATAATAGATATCCCTCTATTTGGGGATGAATGATATCCAATTGCGGATCTCCTTGATCAAAAAAACTTTTCTGGATGTCCTTTTTATTCATTTTATCAGGTTCATCATCATACTGGGATTCAGCCCTGTATTCAATAGTCAACGAAGGATGGTGGGGTCAAAAGGTGGCCCGAAGACCGATGGTCCCTTGGGCGCTTTCAAAATCTCCCCCGATGGCGTTGGTATTTTTCTTGATCCAAACATACCGAAGGGATAGATCGATGGGAGAAAAGAGTTTTTTGTAGACCGAGGCCTCAAAAATCAAAAAGTTCTCCTTGAGCTTTGCCCGGGCGGGCAGGATCTGCCCGCTGTTTGGATCCACAAACACATTGGAAGCCCGGGTCCGGTAATCTCGAATACGATAGGCCATCGAAGAATTCACGGAAATATTCCAAAAGATTTTGACCTTAACCTGGCCTACACCCTCATATTGGTCATAGCTTAAATCCTGCTGATAGGGATCTTCGTTATAGCGAAACTTTCCAATGCCGATGGCTTGGATTTTTTCAAACTCCCTTATATAAACTTTAAATTTGATATCGTGCCGTTTAAAGGCAAGACCTGGACTGACCTCACTGGGAATGCCGGTGGGGGCGGTTCCTGCCTTTAACCGGTCGTAATCGAAGTAACTTCCGACATATTTGAGCCGAATCAAACTCGAGCGTGTAAAATAATAACGAAGCGCCGCATCCCCAAAAAAAGCATTTAGGTCCAACGAAATCAACCCTTCGGATTCTTCCACATCTTTTCTACGAAAACCCCCACCTAATTCTCCCACCCAATCATCGCCCGGGAACAGGAGAACGTAAAATCTCGACTGGTAATTGACAGACCCAATTTTTGACCCGGGGAGAGGTTCTCCCTCGGTATCCAAAAGCTTTAAATCGTTGTAAGAAAAGATTTGGGAAAATCCAACGTCCCAAAAGGAGTTTATTTTATGTTGGAGGTCTATTGCGGTATCAATAAAAAACTGGTTTGAATTTTTCAGCCGTTGGAAAGCTTGGTAGGAGCCTAGAATATCAACATAAATGGTGTCCCGCGAGGAAGGACGAATAAGAAAATGAGTGGATCCCTCAACCAGGATATAAAAATCATCCCTTGGGTTTTCTTGGCTTTGAAACACGTTGGTCTCAAAACCATAGCTGATTTGGCCAATCAGCCGATGTTCAAGTTTTAAATCGCCTCCATAGACGTTATGGGTCAAAAAAAAATTACATGCCGTAAAAAGGATCGCAACCAGGAGCTTTTGAATTAGCGCGAAAAGGAAAAGTCGAATTCTCCACATAACTCAAAGGAAATTCTCCTCTTTAACGTGTCTACGGAAGTAGAGAGGGTAAATCTAAGATAGTGCTATCGAGGGTCTCCGGCAAGCCGGATGTGGTGTCCTCAACAGTGCCCGTTACACCCGTAATCGTATTATCGAGGGTTCCCGTTACACCGGTGATGGTATTATCCACGGTTCCTGTCAGACCGGTGACGGTATTATCGACGGATCCCGTCAGGCCCGTGATCGTGCTGTCCACGTTCACGATTGAACCGGTATCTGTACCGAGCGTACGATCCGCAGATGATAATATAGTTTGAACGGCCTCTTCTACTTTTTCAACGGTCAAAGAAGGATACCGGATGGCGCCGGTTTGAACCTCTCTTCTAAAATCATTGCTGTTTTCAAGCAAATCTCCCAACCGTTCGTTTCGACGGTCTGCAATCCTTTGCGCAAACATTTCCTCGGTTTCATTCAACCCCTTTTCCGCCGATTCAAACGACATATCCCCATTGTCTAAAGTTTCCTGGTTTCTCTCCGGAATGGAATTTAAAGGTGCTCCTCCCGCGGTTTCTTGAACGGGAAAGGACTGCCATTCATTCCAGCCCTGATCTCTTGGATCCACAGGAAGGGGCCCCATCAAAGATCCATCGGTCAATCGTGCCATCTGTTTTTCCACCAATTCCACGGTTTCTCCGGTTTTTCCGCTCCTGGAAACCTGAACCACTCCTTCGAAAACCGAAACCGTTTGTTCTTCAGGTTCTTCCACCACCCTAAACACGGTTCCCTTGACCCCTGCGATCAAACTGGGTGTGACCACTTCAAATGAATTTGCAAATGACCGCTTTACGATATTAAAGATCGCTTTACCGTACGTTAAGAAAGCCTGCTGAGATTTGATCGAAGATTCATCGGAAACCTCCATCCCAATTTTGGGAAGCCTTAGAAGGGTGTTTTCATACATTCGTATGATTCCCCCGTTAAAACCAACTTCGGCCTGCGAACGTACCCCCGTTCTTAGGATATCACCCGGATTCAGCGTGACCGTAGAGGCAACCCTTTCCCAAGTGGACTTTCCTGAGGTTTGAATTTCAACATTTCCTGAGAAGTTGAGGAGCCGAATGGGCTCTTTTCCATTTGCACTTGGAACCGTCAACACAAAAAACACCGGGAAAACCAATCCAACTCCGATCAACCTTGCCCAGAAATATTTTTTGGCCTTTTTCATATTATTCCTCCTGAAATCAAGCATTGATTTAAGTATAAATCCCCATTGAGCAAAGTCAAGGTCCTGTAAAAAATAATCGTCCCATAGGGTGAACACCGATAGCCAAACCCTGACAAATTTACCGGAAAAGGAGGGTATGTCGGGAAGAACGTTGCATTAATTTTTTTACATCCTCCCGGATGGAAAACATTCGTTCCTTGGGCAAACGCATAAATGCCTCGACCACCTTAGGGTCAAATTGGGACCCTGAACATCTTAAAATCTCCTCTCTGGCCTCCTCATCCGACATTCCCTTTCGGTAAACTCGATCGGATGTCATCGCGTCATAGGTATCGGCCACGGAAAATATTCGGGCTCCGATTACAATTTCTTCTCCCCGCAACCCTTGGGGGTATCCTCTTCCATCAAATCGCTCTTGATGGTGATAAACGATTTGCGAGGCTTCCCGTAATTGTTTAATATTTTTTAGCATTCCAAAACCGTATTCAGCATGTTGCTTCATGACCGTATATTCTTCCTCGGTTAAAGGACCAGGTTTATTCAAGATGGAATCGGGAATTCCAATCTTTCCGATATCATGAAGCAAACCCCCTTGTTTGACCACTTCTAAATCTGGGGGAGAAAGGCCCAGTTCTTCCCCAATTTCCATACAATAGGCAGTAACCCTTTGGGAATGACCCGCGGTATCATTGTCTCTAAAATCCAAAGCTGAAGAGAATGCCTCCAGGGTGTTCAGGAAAAGCTCCTTCATCTCCCCAAGCAAATGTTCATATTCAATGACCAGTGCCAATTGACTGGCAATGGTAAAAAGCATTTTCAAATCATCTTCTTGGAATTTTCGTTTTCCCAGATGGTGAACATGCAAAACGCCAAAAGTTTTACCATGGGTTAAAATCGGGGAAAAAAGGCTTGAGATCGGAGGTTTTTTCCTTTTCCCTTTTTCGGAACCAAATATCACCCCGCCATTAACGCTGTAGCTTTTCTTTTCTGCGAAAACCCTTTCTACCCAACCTTTACAATAAGGGGCCATCCCATCAACATTACCGGGAGGTTTCCCTTTTGTGATGACGCTGCGGTTTTCCTTTTCGCCCAGTATTTCCGCCACACTGTAGTCGACTTTCATGGTTTCCTGAAGCATGGAAAGAATAAAATTGATTGAATCCTCCAAGGACCTGTTCTCATGTGAAAGACTTCCCACGGATTGAAGGGTGGTGAGACTCAGGCCCTTCTCATCGACTTCTTGGGCGGATTTGATCATCAACATAATAGCTGAAACCATAAACATTCCAAATAGTTGGCTTATAATCGGTGATGTATCTAAAATCAATTGATGATGGGAAAAAAGTCTAAGTGAGACAACCATTGAAAGAGAAAAAAGAATAAAAACAGGGGCAAAACAGGAAAAAATGGGCGATTTCCATCGCCCATATTTCCAGACATAAAAAGAAGAAAAACTAACCCAAATCAGAGTAAATCCCAGCAGTATTAAAATGGACCCAAAAGAAGGAATGCGATAAAGAGAACTTCCCGTTAATAATGAATTGACCACATTGGCTTGGATTTCCACCCCCGGCATTAAACCTTGAAAAGGAGTGTTCCATAAATCCTGTAACTCTACGGATGAAGCGCCAACCAAAATAATTTTATCGCGGAAAACCGCTGGATCAATTCTTTTTTTTAAAACATCCGAATAAGAATAAGTCGGAAAGGTTTCCGCAGGTCCCGCATAGTGAACGTAAAAAATATGGTGGGAATCAGAAGGGAGTTCTAAATTTCCCATCTGAAGTGTGCGGGGGGTTAACCATTTAATGTCATTCCTTGAAAGTCCTTTATAGGCCCGGTAAATTTCAGCTCCAAAACCCAAAAAATGTTCCCCATTTAATTCACTATCAAGAAAGCCCCGCCGAACCCCTCCATCCAAATCGGAAGGAAAGGACAGCGTTCCCACACCGGTAGAGACTTTTGATAAGGTTTCGATTGGGAAACTGGAGGATTGGATTTTTAAGTCTGCCACCAGACGGATTTCGGAAAAACCCCCTAAAACCACATTTCCTGCTTTTTGGATTTCCCTGGAAAAGGCCATATCCTCTTCGAAAATCCGGTGGGCGCTAAAATCCATATCAAAACCAATAACCCGAGCCCCACTCTCCCTCAGTTGATTCACCACCCCCCCGTGGAAGGTCCGGGGCCAAGGCCACTGGGGAAGCTCTTTTAGGCTTGATTTGTCAATGGCGACAATGGCAATAGAAGGGTCCTTTGGGGCTGGAAAAATTCGATAACGGGAATCAATGAGGATGAGTTCAAATCGTTCAAAAAAACCCAATCCATAAAGGGAGGATACGGCTAAAAAAAGAACAAAAATAAATAATATTTCAAATCCGCGGATATGCTTTTTTATGACATTTTTATCCATTTGGCCTCTATGGCTAAATCTAATCTCAAACCAAAAATCTGTAAAGCCGCCAAAAATTTGCCCAAAACCCTTTTCTACCCGACGTTATAAGGGCAAAAAAACCTTAAATTCCTTGATTCACCTGTCAATTAATTGGTAAGATTTAAATTGCGAAATGTTCTGGAAGGATTTTTGATGAAATTAAAATTAAAGGTAATTCTCCCATTTTTGATTTTAAGCGTTTTCCACGGTTTTGCAGTTTCAGAGATTGTAGAAGGGGCAGAAATTAAAGTAGGCCCTCAGGAAACGTTTAAAACCATTGCGAATGCTTTAACCCAGGCGGAGAATAACACCTCGCCCAATGACACGATCCTCCTTCAGAAGGGAACCTTTCGAGAAAATGTGGTTTTAATATCCGGAGTCACCTTAAAAGGAGATAAAGGGGCCAATGCTGTGGTTAAAGGGAGCGGGACGGGAACGGTGATAACCGCCGCTGATGGGAGTAGTATTCAAAACCTAACTGTTACCGATGGGGATGTAGGGGTTTTAATACCCATCGACACCAACGTTACATTAAATAATGTAATAATAACCCAACAAAGAACCTTTGGAATCCAATGTGAAAATGCAAATTCCGCAATAATAACAAATAATACTTTGCATCAGAACGGAATAGCAATTAGTTGTACCAACTCCAGTGGGGTAACCATCAAAGATAATCTCATAACCAATAATACCAATGATTTCATCCTGAATAATTCAACCAACCCTAATGTTGGCTACAATCTTTTTTTCGGAAATTCTTTGACCTCCTATGCAGATGCCAACATCCGGACCCAAGACACGAATGATATCACTGATATCTTGGATCAGGATCCCCTTTATGTCGATTCCTCGGCAAAAGATTTCCACCTAAAGGTTAATTCCGCGGCCATAGGAAAAAATAGTAATGGGGGAGAAATAGGCGCCTTTGGTGGAAATACAGCCGACCTCACCTTATTTCCGGTTTTAAATCTTAGGGTAACCAATGAAGATACAAATTCAATTTCCATTGCCTGGGATCCAAATTTGGCCCATACCGTAAAAGGGTACAAGATCCTCTATGACTCCGATGTAAACGGGCCTCCCTATTCAAATTCGGTATGTAAAATCACCAACCCTTCATATCAAATAACAAATTTGAGTGGAACAGTGGCCACTCCCCCACCTCCGTCAAATTTTTCAGCCGGGATTGGAAATCAAGAAATTACGTTAAATTGGACCCCCTTTTCGAGGATTTTAAGTGTGGCAGAATATACGGTGTATTATAGGAAATCATCAGAATCCACCAATCAACAAATAACCGTCCCAGGAAGGGGAAACGCGTCATCCACCGTCACCAACCTTGAAAATTTTACCACTTACATTTTCCAAATCTCAACCGTAGCAAAACCCCCCTTTTTTGTAACGGTAACCGCTCTCAGCAATGAACCCACGGACACTGAATGCCCTAATACACAACCCAATGAAAGTCAATTTGCTACCGAGGTGGAGGGGTTTCTGACTACCCCGGCTTCAGAAAGCTCTTTATCCCCAGAAATCAGCGCGACCCCGGAGCCCGCCGTTCGATTTCCCGCTCTTGATGATGAGGGAGGATGCTTTATTGCCAGCCTGGCCTTCGGATCACCCCTGGAAACCTATTTAAAAACCCTTAGGAATTTTAGAGATCAATTCCTTTTAAAAAATAGTGGAGGGAGAAAACTGACCAAACTGTATTACCAGGTTAGCCCCTCCGCCCATCAGTGGTTGGAACAAAACCAAGTATTTAAACCCTATTTTAGGATTCTTCTTTATCCCATGGTATGGATCATTTCAATTTGGATGTCCGGTCCAATTATTTGGACATTGACCTTGGGAACCCTAATGTTGTTTTTTCTGCAGAAATTTTTTATAAGGCCAAAGGTATTTTTAAAACTTGGAGCGTCAAATTAAACCAACCCTTGTTTTTATCATATTGACCATCGGTATGCTGACGCTTTCGCCAGTATCAGCTGAGGAAGATACCCGCTGGTTCCTAGGATTCAAAGCGGGTTATTTTAGTCCACAGGAAGATGGCTGGGATGACATTTACGGGGATGGAAACGTTGAATTTGTCGGACAGGGGGGGCTCAAAATATCCCCGAAATGGGACATTGGGATTGAGGGAGGTTATTTTACCGAAAAAGGATCTTCTCGAACCCCCTCTGGAGGAATAAGCACCCTTAGACAGAAAATCCAGCTATTCCCATTAAAAGTTTTTTTCATTTTTAATGCCATTTTCGAAAAAAGCCAACTTCTTGTACCTTTTGCCGGGGGAGGATACAGTCATGTCATTTTCCTGCAATCTTTGGATGGTCAAAGTACCATTTCCGGAGATCGTAGCGGTTTTCATGGCCGTGGGGGTCTTAAGATCCTTTTAGATATAATTGATCCCGTAGGGGCAGACGCTTTTAACATAGGATGGGGGGTTAAAAACACCTATTTTATTATGGAGGCCCAATATAGTCGCGCAGACGATTTCGGAAGTGATTCGATCAATCTGGGGGGATGGAGTTATCTGGGGGGAATCGTTGTTGAGTTTTAACTTCTTTTTTTACCCTTCCTTGCCAGATCTGCAGCAAGAGAAACCGCATGGAAAAGACTGGAGGGATCTGCCTTCCCACATCCGGCAATGTCATAGGCGGTCCCATGGTCTACCGAAGTTCGAATGATGGGTAGTCCTAATGTCACATTCACCGCCCTTCCGAAGGCCACCATCTTCAAGGGTATCAATCCCTGATCATGATACATCACCACCACGGCATCAAATTTATCGTCCTTCGCTTTATAAAAAAGCGTATCCGGTGGCAATGGACCCAAAACGTTTAACCCCAACCCTTTGGCCTTGTCAATAGCGGGTCGAATGAACTGCTTCTCTTCCTTCCCTAAAAGTCCCTCTTCTCCCCCATGGGGGTTTAAACTGGCAACAGCAATTCTTGGATTTCTAATTCGAAATTTTTCGCGAAGGGCTCTATCCGTTAACTGGATCGAATCAAAAATTTTTTCCTTGGAAAGGGATTTTGGAACATTTTCAATCGAGAGATGTGTCGTAACCAATGTAATTCGAAAAGGCCCACCCACCAACATCATTGCCACTTTTCGGGCACCGGTTACATCAGCCAATAATTCCGTGTGCCCCGGGTAGGAAAACCCAGCCCCATTGATTAATGTTTTGTTAATGGGCCCCGTCGTCATTGCATGAACATATCCCTTTTGGATTAATTCCACCGCTTTGAGAATATATTCCACCATGGACCGACCTAAGGATGGAATGGGGCGACCAAACTTAAACCCGCCTTTGATATTCCCAAGATCAAAAAGGTCTAAAGTACCAAAACGAAAAACCCCTTCATTTACTTTTGTTATCGTATTAAATTTTATTCTTAAAGGGCATAGCTTCTTTACCCTTTGCATGACGGAAAGATCTCCAATTACCAGGGGACAGCAAAACCGGAAAACTTTTGGGTTTGAAAAAATTTTGAGAACAATTTCCGGTCCAATTCCAGAGGGATCTCCCATTGTTATCGCAATAAACGGTTTTGTCCCCTTCATCGTCCTCATCAATCGTTTTCTAAGTTGGGAATATGGGGTTCAACATGGACCACAATATCCACAACCTCTGGAAATTGGTCCTTAATGGTGGCTTCTACCCGATGGGCCACTTCGTGGGCCTTGAGGGTTGTCATTTCCGGGGGGACATGAATATGGAGGTCAATGTAAATGTGGTTGCTGGATCCTCGAGTTCGAATTTGGTGGCATTCTTCAACCCCATCTACCTTCATGGCTAATTCTCGAAGGATTTTTGGTTCCAGAACCGAGTAATCGCTTAAAACTTTAGAGCTTTCTAAAAGAATCTGAATTCCAACCCGCCCGATTAACACTGCAATAAAAAGGGCGGCAATAGGATCTAAAACGGGATAATTCAATTTGACCGCAATCAGGCTAATTAAAACAGAACAGGAAGCTAAAATATCGCTTCGGGTGTGTTCAGAATCTGCAAGGAGCAAATTATTTTCATATTCGCGGCCTTTTCTCTGCTCGTACCGCATTACAAAATAGTTAACTGCTAATGTAAGACCCATAATTATAAAACTGATGGGGGTAACCTCTGGAGGGGTAGGATCGGAAAGGCGCGTAAAGCTACTGCGCAGAATATTGTAACAAGTAACAAAAAGAAGAATGGCAATTCCGACCGCAGCAAAGGTTTCAAACTTTCGATGTCCGTAATGATGGGTATCATCTGGCGGATGGGAAGCCGCCCAAATCCCGATCAGGGCAACCAGATTGGATGTCCCGTCAAAAAGAGAGTGGAATCCGTCGGCTGCCATACTCAGGGAGGAAGTCATGTAACCATAGGTAATCTTGGCAACGGCAACCAGGAGATTCCAGCCCAACGTGATCCAGAGCACCCGCCGGACCTTATAATAATGAGAGTAGACCTCGGACATGATTAGGCAAGATTATAGGGGGGGAAAAAATAAAAAACAATTGGTCGTTTTGAGAAATAGAAAAAACTGAGCCTTCTTTTATCCATGAAAGGGCCTTAACCCTAATGTTCAACCTCAAATTCTTTAATGGAACTGAAGATAAAGTCCAAAAACAAGATAAAAAAGGGCCCCTGCTATTAGAAAAACAGGTTTCCAATGGCCACGAAATTTTAAAAACAAATAAAAGATAAGGGCGGAAAGGAGAGCCAAACTGGCACTGGTAATGGCAAAATGATTGAGCTGCCAGGAAGTACCAATTAGGCCGATGGAAACAGGAAAGGTTCCCTGAAAAACCATTGCCCCGGTGATATTCCCTACAGCCAGTGTATCTTTTTTTTGATAAATCCATATGAGGCTATTGAGCTTTTCAGGCAGTTCCGTTGCCACCGGTGTTATGAGCAGAGACAAAATGAGAGGAGAAACCCCCAAAATCTTCGAGATATCGGTAACCCCATGGACAAAAAAATGGGCCGCTCCGATAATTACCCCTAGACTCAATAAGATTTGAAGGGAAATGGCCCAGTAGGGAGGAGGATTGTGTCCACTGTAAAAATACAGAGCCCCGATTTCCCCACCGCTGTGTTCTCCTTTTCCCAAAATTCCTTTGAGATACTGGACATAAATCAAAATCAAAAAAACCGCCAAACCTATTCGTAAGATGGGATGGGGGGAAAGAGTTACAAGAATGGCCAAACCAAAGGGAACCAAAAAATATCGAAGATCTCGTTTTACATGATCATAATCCAAAGAAAATGAGGGGGACCGCTTTTGAAGAGATGCGAAGATTAACAAACCCGCACCCAATAAAGGAAGGGTAAGCGTTGTCAACATAAAAGGGGCGCCGATAATCGCCCCCACCCCCACATCCAACTCCTCTTGGGTGGTCCCAAACAGTATGGCAACAATTGGAATCACCGTCTCCGGTAGGGCGGTTCCCACTCCTGCAAAAATAGATCCAACCGCACCCTCGGAAGCATTAACTCTTTTTCCAAACCATTCTATTCCATTGGTAAAAAGAGTTGCCCCAAGCAGCATGACGGCGATGGAAGAGATTAAGATAATCCCCATCAGAATCATGCTTTATTTTCCTTTTTTCCGGTAGGGAAGAGACTGGGAGATTGCCAGGATATCCCTTAAAGGAAAACCGGTTTCCTTAGCCATACGCTTGCACGCTTCATATTCCGGTGTTATTCGATCTGTTGTTCCATCCTGAAAAATTTTTTTCCCCTTCATTTTACCAAATGGGGTTTGAAGAGAACTTTTGCGGCGTTTTAATTTAACGCGAGAGATTTCTTGGACCCGTACGCCAAGTGTTGTGGTCTCATGAAAAATTATTTTTAAAAGAGAAGATATTTTTTTTGCATCGGAGAGAACACTCAAGAGGGTTGCGGGCCTCCCTTTTTTCATAATGATAGGCGTTAAATAAACATCCAAAGCCCCTTGATGAAATAGGCGTTCCATTAAATATTCATAAATTTGAGGATTCAGATCATCAATATTGGTGTGAAGAAGAGACAATTTTTCTTCCTGAGATTCATTTTTTCTCTGTCTTTGCCCTATGAAAAACCGGAGGAGATTCGGATGGGAGGGCGGGTTCCAATCTCCCGCTCCATAACCAATTGAGGAAATGGAAAATACCGGAAGGGAAGAAGCGGGTGCCCCTAGGGTAGTCAGTAGAGCCACTCCGGTTGGGGTGGCTAATTCAAAGTTAACATGGGTTGAAAAACAGGGAACACCCTTTAATAGTTCCGCGGTAGCGGGGGCGGGGCTGGAAGAAAATCCTTCTGTTGACCCTTCGGCCTTGGACGGGGTCTTTTTTTGAAATCCAAGCCCGGTATTAATGGGTGAAAAAAAAACTTTCTCAATTTCCAACTGCTCTAACCCAACAACAGTTCCAACCACATCTACCAGGGTATCCACCGCTCCGACCTCGTGAAAATGCACACGGGAAACGGTTTTCCCATGGACCCTGGCTTCAGCCTCAGCCAGTCTTTTAAAAACCTTTAGGCTTTTTTCAATGACCGAATGAGAAAGACGGCTGGACTGGATCAGGGCTTGGATTTCTTTTAAACCCCGATACCGTTGGGGAGTTTTTAAAGGGATCACATGAACTTTAACCCCTCGAAAATCCCCCCGTTTCACCGTTTGACAACGAAGTCGAAACCCTCTGGGATTTAATTGGGCCACCTGTTTTTTGAGGAGGGGAAAAGGCAGGCCTGCATCCACCAGTGCCCCCAACACCATATCTCCGCTAACACCGGAAGAGCAGTCAAAATAACCTATGGTCATCAAAACGATTTCTCAAGGGTGCGGTAAAATTCCACAAAAAAGAACCTATTTGTGTTCTTGTTCAATATTCAAACTCTTTATCTTCCGGTGAAGATTGCTCCGCTCTATTTGGAGTTCTTCCGCCGTTTTTGAAATATTCCAATTATTGGCGCAAAGCTTTTTATGAATAAAACGCCGTTCAAATTCTGCCCGGGCCTCTCGAAGGGATGAAACATGCTCCGGGGAGCTCGTCTCTGGACCGGGTTTGGATAGTGAGGCCCCTTTGAAAACATTGGAAACCGCCTCACCTGAAATGACGGAACTGGGGACCATGATCAGAAGCCTTTCCACTACATTCCGCAATTCCCTTACATTTCCAGGCCAGGAATATTCCTGGAGTAATTTCATCCCGTCAGGGGAAATGGTTTTGACCTTTATCCCTTGTTCTCCTGACAACTGTTTTAAAAAGTAGTCAGTCAGGAGGGGAATATCCGCTCCCCGCTCTCTCAACGGAGGAACGGAAAGGGGAATGACATTTAATCGGTAAAAAAGATCTTCTCGGAAATTCCCTTTCTCAATTTCTTCCATAAGATCCTTGTTAGAAGCCGCAATCACCCTGACATCTGCTTGGATTAGGCGACCGCCACCCACCCGGTTAAATTGCTGTTCTTGCAAAACCCGTAAAACCTTAGCTTGGGTAGGTAAGCTCATATCCGCAATTTCATCCAAAAACAGGGTTCCTTGATGTGCCAGCTCGAAGCGCCCTTTCCGAGTCCCTTGGGCTCCGGTAAACGCTCCTTTTTCATACCCAAATAATTCACTTTCAATGAGGGTTTCGGGGATGGCTGCACAATTGACCTCTACGAACGGTTGATCTCTTCTAAGACCACAGTCATGGAGGTTGCGGGCTACCAGTTCTTTTCCCGTTCCGTTTTCCCCTGAAATCAGAACTCGACTATTGGTGGGTCCGGAAATTCGAATTTGTTCTTTTAATTCTTCCATCACCGGACTTTTCCCTATCATTTCAAACCGTTGGTGCATCCGTTCTCGTAGTCTAAAATTTTCTTCTTCCAACCGCTGTTGATGCAGAGCATTCCTGATCATAAGGGTAACTTTTTCTAAAGAAAGCGGTTTTTCGATATAATCATAGGCCCCTAGTTTGATGGCCCGGACGGCCGTTTCAATGGATCCGTGTCCTGACATCATGATCACTATTAATTTCGGAACAACTTCTTTAAGTCGTTTGAGGGTCTCCAACCCATCCCACTCCTCCATCCAAATATCCAGAAGGACCAGGGCAGGGGGATCTTGTTTTGCAATTTTTAGAGCTTCCATGCCATTTTCACATACCGTAATATCGTATCCTTCATCTTTCAAAACTGCTGAAAGGGTTGTTAAAATATTCCGTTCGTCATCAACAATTAATATATTTTCTGCCATAACAACATCCGCATAATCTAATAGAATTCCCTAGGACATAACAGGAAGATCTATAACAAAGTTGGTCCCCTTGGGAATATTTCGTGTGGCATGAATATGACCGTTATGGTCAGAAACAATCCGGTGAACAATTGCCAGGCCTAAACCGGTTCCTGCTTTTTTCTTTGAAAAATAAGGAATAAAAAGTTTATCAAAATCCTCTTGATGGATACCACCTCCTTCATCCGCCACTTCTACCCTTACCTTTTGCTCTTTTTCTTCCAATGAAGCGGTAATCCACAGTCTCCCCTGATTCCTCATAGCGTGAATGGCGTTTTCAAATAAATTAATAAATACCCTTTTAATCTGCTCTCGGTCCAGATGAATCAATGGAAATTGGTTTGGGCCATGATAAATGACCTTCACGTTTCGATGAATCCCTTGGTACAAATTTATAACCTCTTGAATAATCTCAAACAGATTGCATGGGAGAAGGGTGGGGGCAGGCATCCGGGCAAAATTGGAAAACTCGTCTAGCAGGGTTTTTAAACCGCTGACTTCTTTAATAATGATTTGAGTGGATTCATCCATAACTGCTGGAAAATCAGGTGCTCCCTCCAAAAATTTTTTCCTTAAGCGCTGAGCGGAAAGCTGTATCGGGGTTAATGGATTTTTAATTTCATGGGCCATTCGGCGAGCCACTTCCTGCCAAGTAGCCACTTTTTGGGCTTTAATCAGTTCCGTGAGATCATCAAAGGTTACGACAATTCCTTGGGGTTGACCCAAATCATCTACCAAATTTGAAATCTTTACCCGGAGTGTGAGGGCCTTTTGAAGGTAATCAATCTGAACTTCTTGTTGAATCAGTTTGCCTTTCTGAGATTTAGCCTGATGAATCAAATCATTGATGAGGGATAATTGCAGAGAGCGTAATGTTTCCTCATAGGGTTGGTTCTTCAAATCATCTGCTTTGATCTCTAGAATTTTTTCAGCTGATCGATTGAATGTAGTAATCCGTCCCTCATTATTTATTGAAATAACCCCCGTGGCAACATTTTCCAGGATGGTCTCGGTATAGGCGCGTCTTTGGTCAAGCTCCAAATTTGAGTTTTTTAATGATTGATTCGCGCTTTCTAAACCCGTTTTACTGACCCTTAAATCCTCTGTCATTTGGTTAAATGAATTAACCAAGTGTCCAATCTCATCGCTGGTTTTGGCATCGATTCGAAAATCCAGATCCCCTTGGGCCACCGCTTGGGTTCCTTCCACCAGTTTTTGTATGGGTACGGTAATTCCTTTTGCCAAATAGAAGCCAAACCAGGTGGCAGAAAAAATGATAAGAAGGGTCATGATCAAAAAAGACAAAAGATAACTCCATCGGATTGGATTTTTAAAGGTTTGGAGGAGCTTATAATCTTCAAACGCCTTGGTTACATTGCCCATTTTATCTACCAAAAGCCGTGGAATTAACCGATTAACGACTAAAACCCCTAGGGGCTTCTGATCATCAAGTGACAAAATGGGAACCGCGACTTGAACCAAATCCCCTCTCCCTTTTGAAAGGATATGGGTCCCTTGCTCCCCCTTGAGTGCCCCCGTTAACAGATGCTCGGGTGGGGGGACCAGAGCTGACCCTTCCCCATTGGGGTTGTCGGAAAAGTTTTTCAAACTAAAATCGGTCGAATAATATCCGATGGCATCAACCTTATATTCCAGGCGCTTTTCCTCAAGAAACCGGTTCACACCCTTTCCGCTCTTTACCGAAAGGCTTTTATTTTGGACTAAACCTTTTTGAATATTTCTTGCCAGTTCCAAAGTGGACTGTTGGGTTTCCTGGTAGTAGGTCTGGGCAACCTCTAAAGAAGTGCCCAGGGATTTTTCGATCTGCCCACTAAACCAGTTTTCGATAGAATCATTGATTAACTTACTGGCGACAATAAACAATAAAACTGATGGGATCAGGGAAAGACCTACAAAAGCGGAAATGAGCTTAATCCGGAATGTAGCCCCCAATAATTTATGGCGGCGCTCAAAGTAAAGTTTAATTAAATTTCTAGACAAAAGAAGAAGGAGAAGAACAACAAGGATCAGATTGACATTGACCAATGTTAGGACAAGAATATTGCTTGGAAAAAGAGAAGGGTCCTGAATTCCTTCAAAATAGACAGTGGTTAAACCAATGGTGAGAATCAGAGCAGCTAAAGTGAGTAAAATAGGTAAAAAGCGCCTTGGTTTTTTTTCCTTAAAATCCATATCTGAACCTTTGGTTGCCTTTCATTTTCACCTCATTGGCCCCAATAACCCATCGGGTATTACCCAAAACATCCCTTTAAGAAATCCTATCAGTCATCCTTACACGATAAAAAGTTTTGGAAAAACGAGATGAAAAAGATATTCAATGGCCATAGAAGGGAGAGGAATCGGCCCACGGAGTATCCAGCTCTAAAAATGGGATAAAGAAAAGCAGATATTCTAAGTAAAACGGAAGTTTGGTTGCACGCATTTCCGCTTTGACACTGATGTAATAGGTCTCACGAGGATCCAAAAATGAAATGGGAGTTATTTTAACATTATTAATTTCGGAGATCAAACGAAGTAACTCCTCGTAATTCTCAATTTTTTGCTCTTGAGGGGTTTGTTCAGTACGCGTAATCAGCAGATACTGTTTTTTAAGAATATCATATTTAATGGTATGTTTAATCGTCCTTGAAAGAACTTCTTCATCCATCCAAAAGGTCTGGCGCCGTTTTAGTAAAACATAATAGAACAGATCTTTTTGAATTCCATTATGAATATCCCTTTCGAAGTTTTGATGAAATCCTCGTTCCAATCGAGCAGAAACCAAAATATCTTCCTGGCTATCAACGACCGAAAGTTCCGCAATCCGGCCATCCTCCCCAAAAACTTTTAAAGGAAGGAACAAAACCAGAAATAAAAAACTAAACCCAGCCTTGAAGAAAAAATTCTTCATTTCGCCCTGTTTTAATTCTTAAATACCCGGTTCCTTGGGACCCTTAAAAAATTTGACCCAGGGTGAAATGGATTTCGTAGGGATCTTCCCCGCCCTCTGGATCCAGTTTATAACCGATATCCAACCGAAGAGGACCAATGGGGGTAAAGTACCGGACTCCCCACCCGGCTGAATAATTGAGTTCCAAAAAGTTAATTTCCCTGGGTTCGTTCCAAACCATTCCACTGTCCACAAAGCCTACAAGCCCGAATTTAAAGGGAAGGAAAAAACGCACCTCATAATTGAGGTTGACCATCACATCCCCGCCCGTTAAGGTTCCATCCTGAGCCCTGGGTCCAAGAGAGTCTTGTTTGTAGCCTCGAACGGTTTCTCGACCTCCTAGAAAAAACCGCTCTGTAATCGGGACCTGTTTAGAATTCCCAAACTCATTCGCCATCCCACCGGATCCAGACACTGCAAAAACGGTCCAGGAAACCAAGGGAAAATACCACAAGCTCCGCAGGGTAATCTTGCTAAACTGTTCCTCTGAACCCAAAATCCGAGCGGCCTGCCGAAACTGTATTCCATTAAGGGACCCCGATGTGGGATTAAACAAATCGTTACGTGTACTCCTAACCAGCCCCGGATTGATGGTTGCAATATTAAAACGATCTTCATCATCAGGAACCAAAGTCGGTGAAATCACATCTGTCTTATTGCGCTCAAACTGGTAGGAAAGTGTTCCTTTAATATGATCACCAAAATCCTTTTCAAGACCGATGGTGGTTCCATACGTGTTTAATTTATAAGAGGTACGCTCTTGTATCTGATAGGTCAAACCAACCCGTGCATCCAGATCATAGTTAAAAAGCCAGGGTTCTAGAAAACTAAGTGTATATTCAGAGTTCTCAAAACTCGCCTGCGCCCGAAGAACAGCTTTGCGTCCCGTGCCATACAGATTATTTTGGGAAATTTGGACAAAACCAACGACACCCTCCGCTTCCCCATACCCCCCCCCAAACTCCAGGGAACCCGTAAATTTTTCTTTAATCCTCAAATCCATAGCGCGAAAATAATTTTTCCCTTCAGATTGTATTGGTTCAAATCGGACCTCTTTAAAATAACCTAAACGGTAAAGGCGACGTGTGCTTTTAAGAACTTTTTCATAGTTATAAACATCCCCTTTTTTCACCAATAGTTCTCGTAAAATAACATGATCTTGAGTATAGTCATTCCCCTTGAGTTGAATGTCACTCACATACGCTATTTGATCCTCAGATATCCGATAAATGATGTCCACTTGTTGGCGGTCATCTCGAAAATTCACTTCTTGGTCGATCTTAGCATAGATATAACCTCGTTTGGAATAGAACGAAAGAACAGACCTAAGGTCTTCCCGGAGAAGGCTAGAATTTAAAGGAAGACCTTTTTTTAATTGAATGTTTTTTCTAAGAAGATCGGGGGAAAAACTCAAATTTCCTTCAAAATGGATTCCGCGGATAAAGGTTCGAACACCTTCTTCTATGTTAAATTGAAGAGAAAGCGATGTTTTCTCTTTGGGGTAAACCATTTCCCACTTCACCTGTGTCTGCAAAAAACCGCTTTTCCGGTAAAAATTTTGGATGGCCACAATATCTTCTTTTAAAACTGCTTCAAGAAAAATACCTCTTGAAAAGATCCCCCCGGTTTTGGTTTTCATCAGTTTTTTGAGATTCTTGGAATTTAAAAATATGTTTCCTGCAAAAGTGATTTCTTCCAGAAGCGCATGGGGACCTTCCAAAACTTGAAAAATGACCCGAACCAACCCCGGTTCAGGCTCTTCTTTCTGATAAGTAATCGATGAAAACGGGTACCCTGATTGGCGATAAAATTCGATTAACCGTTCCACACTGTCCCTCAAGACAGCCTCATCTTGGCTACGGTCTGCAAACACCAAAATTTGCTCCAAAAGTTTTTTGTTTGATTTTTTCTCGTTCCCTTGAAACAAAACTTCCACTTTTGGACCTGGCCGGATGGAGAGGAACAATTCAACCTGATTATTTTTTATATTATAAATCAAAAAGGGATCTTCAATAGCCACTTCGATATAACCATGGTCAACATACCAACTTTTTAGGTTTTGGATATCTTTTTCAAACTGAACAGCGCGATAAATTTTTCCTTTTTTCGTTTTAAAACGCTTTCTTATTTTTTCTTCAGAAAAAGACAACTCCCCCCTGAATTGCAATTCGGAAACCCTTGCAGGAGTTCCTTCATGAAGGGAAACAAACAAAACCGCTTTTTGAGCCTGAACATCTACTTTCTCCATAACTTCAATGGACGCTTGAAAAAAACCTTCCTTTTGATAAAGGACACTCACTGCTTCAATTAATTTTGAAAGATCTTCTGAAAACCATTCTTCACCGACCTTAAACGTAACATGGGTTCTTAAAAAGGAAGTGGCAAGGGTTTGGTTTCCCTCAAAAAATATCCCCTCCAAAAAAATTTTAGGATACAGGAAAAATATAACCGTTAGGCCCTCTTCGCCCTTCTGAACTTCCACACGAACATTCTGGAATTTCTGGAGACGGTATAGGTTGGCCACGCTTTCCCGAATCCGATTAAAATTGAGAGGTTCCCCTGGTTGAATGAGAAGTGCTTGATTAAATTCTTGTATAGGAATGGGCAAAGGAAATTGTAATGAAATTTGGTCTATTATCTTTCCTTCCCATTGGGAATAATCCTGAGCGAAACTATCTTTTTGCGGAAAAGGAAGAATTCCGGCGAGTAGAGGAACCAAAACCCAATAAAAAATTTTTTTAAGGTTGAAGAGATTCACCCACAGAGTTGTAAAGTTCCGGGACATCACCGATATTCAAAGCGAAATCTAATGTTCCCACTGACATTCCCCAATTCATCACGTCGCCCAACCAAATAAATGTTTCGGTGGAGTAGGTACTCAATGAGAACGGTTTGCTGTTCAGAGACGTCCATTGGGGTAACCGAATAGGTCACTGTTAAATCATCATCTAAAAGTTTCTCCGATACAGTGATGAGCACACCTCCGGCCGCTTTTGAACCTGAATAATACGGATCCACTTGAATTCGGTCAAAACCAGTAATCTCCTCAAATTGGTGTTCAACCTCCTCCTGAACTCCTCCTGTCGCAATGGAGACCAACTCGGTGGTCCCGATGCCCCCCTGGGCTTCGGCAACTTCTTCCGCTGTTTTTCCAGTCAATAGCAGGGAGAGAATATCCGTATCACTCAGGGATGGATTGGAGGTGAACACTATATTAAAAGAATCCAAACTCCCTGTTAAATTTAAATCAATTTTATAGTCCCGAATCTTTGTTTCGGCCTGAACATCAAATATCGGGTTAGTTTTTTCTGGATTGATAAAATCGATGGCCCCGCTTTTGATATCAAATGTATTTCTTCTGAAAAAAAAGGTGCCCCCTCCGGTTTCCATTCTGCCCAGCACCAGGGGTTGATTCAAGGTTCCACGAATAAAAAGGTCCACGGTCAGGGGAAATTTAGAAAGGTTATTATCCACTCGGATATTGTTCTTCCCAAGGACATGAAGGTTTAGGCGGGTATTTCCGATTAAGGGAATGGTGGATTGTTCCTTTTGGATTTTTCCGGTCACCACTTCGGTTACCCAGGTTTTCCATTCCACTTTTTTGGAATACGTAGCACGCTGAATTAAAATCTCACCTTTTAAATCTCGAGTCTCCGGATTTCCCTGAAAAAAAAGAGTCCCATTTACGATACTCGATAACCCATCGGGCACTTTAAAACGAACGTCATTTAACTCCAATAAAAGCCCAAAATCCACAAAGGAGAAATTGTGTAGTTTTAATTTTCCGGACCCACTTAAGGTTCCTCCCCCGACCTCCCCTTCAAAAGATTCCAGTAAAACCTGCCTTTCATTAAAAAGAAGACCAAGGGATTTCAGGTTAACCGTTTGGGAAAGGGTTTCGCTTCGGATAGTACCCCCTGAAGAGGATAATCCTCCACGGATTTTTGGATCATTCCATTCATTAAAAATCCGGATCGCCAGATAGGCCTTTCCTTTGGCCTGCTTAATTTCACGGGTAAAGAGTGACAAAACACTGAGATCGGTTTCCCCCCGAACAAAAAGGTTATAGAAATAGAAAGGTTTTAAACTTCCGTCAATAGATAGAATCGTTTCTTCACTTTTAAGCTTTAATTCCCCAATTTCAAAAACACCAGTTTGAAATTTAAAATGAATATCTCCATCATTTTTAACAAGGTGGTCTCCTAATTGAAGGCTGAGATCCGATAACGCAATTTGAAAAGAGGCTCCATCGAGGGCTTTTAAATTTCCACCCCCGGAAATTCTTCCCGATGAGCGAATGGGAAGGGAACTAAACAGTTTTGGCATAAATAAACCTAAAACGGGATCAATTCTCGCCTGAATAAGCGACAGGTCTATCTGAAAGGGAAAAAGGGACTCCAATCCTAACTGGGCATTAAGATGCAATGTATGATCAAAAAACTCGGAATCAATTTTAAATTCTTTGCCTTCAATCACCCCCTGAATCCGGCCTTGACCCAGATCTTTTTCCTGGTAGGCGATTCGGGTCACCCCCGCAGCCAGTGAAAACCGCGGATCATTAAAGGGTCCATGTCCCTGAATGACCCCGGCAATTTTCCCCTCAAAATAGGGGAGACGATCATAAATAAAATCAATTTCTTCTAATTCCAAACTTTCTGTAGATATCTCAACCGAAAAAGATTTATCAAAAGAAAGGGTTCCCTTGCCCGTCAACAAACTTTCATTTCTCCACACTTCAACCTGCTCAAAGGTAATCCCATCCCTTTTTACGATAAGAGAAACCAAACCGCTATCAAAAGCCTGGCCGTAGGCAGACCCCGCCCCAACATCAAAAGAACCTCTCAGTTCAAAATCCCGAGGGGTGCCGAGAAACTTCAAATCCCCATCGGCAACACCCATCACCGGTAATTCCTTATAAAAAAGGGAAACCACATCCCGGGGAACCCCTTGGTCGATTTTTAAAGATAAATCAAAAAAAGGGTTGGATAAGCCCGAAAAGGAAAAGTCGTCGTCAGGGGAAATCCTCATGATTCCACCCACTTCATACCTTGAATTCCCGGCCCTGAGGACGGTAGGATAAATTTCAAGAACTCCCTCCTTGAATAAAAGGCGGGAGGTTAAAAATCCAACGGGATTTCCGCGATAGGTTATGTCCTGGAGTTCAAGATGGGCGTGGGAGCGGGGGTTGCTCGGATTCCCAACCAAAAGGCCCGATAGTTTACCCTTCCCATCTAGACCATGTACCCCAAAAAGGGGAAGAAGCTCTCCCAAGTCTGCCGGTTGGGTCTGATAAGCCAAAGCCATCTCCAATTTGCGATCAATGGTTCCCGAAAACACCAGTTGAGAATGGGGACTAGAAAAACGGCCAGAAGAGATCCAAAGGGTTTGGTTAGAAAATTGAAAGGCGATTTCGACTTGGCCTGAGAGCAAAATAAGATCTTTAACCCATTCCGACTTTTTTTGGGTAGGGGAAGGGATAGGGAAAGGAACCGTGGAAGGGGACCTGGCCGTTAGGGTTCCCTCACCTTGATATGAAAAAAGATCAAGGCCTTTTCCCTGTATGGAAAGATTAACCCCAACCGCCTTTCCGAAGGAACGAATTTCAGGATAAAAATAGGCTAAGATGGGCAAAGGATCTATTTGGGTCAGATTAAAATCCAATTCCATACCAGATAGACCCTGATCCCAGGGAAAAACCCAATGGCCCGTAAGGTTTCCCCCCATTCCTTGTCCTTCAATCCCGGTTATGGAAAGGGTACGCTCGCTAACCTGATAGGCGAATTGAATGGATAAGGGGTCGACTGGATGCTCATCCAGAAATAATGGATCCAATGTAAAATGACCCTTCCCCTTTGCGTCCTTAAGATAACCTTTAAAACCGGTGTTGAATTCAAGCACCCCTGAGACCGGTAAAGCCAAAGGAAGGAAAGGCGACACCTTTTCAAGGTCAACCTGACTTTCAATTTGAATCTCCATTTGAGGATCTTGGAAATTATTCACGGTCCCTTGGAGGGTAATTTGGGTTTTTTCCTGTTCAATTTTAAAATGGGAAATGGTGAGATGACTTGACGTAACCAGAAACCTCCCCTCCATGCGGTCAAAAGGGACTGTTTTTTCCTTCCATAGGAAAGAGCCATTGGTGGTCTGAATCCGACCATTGAACCTTCTCATTAAAAAACCGGACTGTAAACTAACATCGATCCCAGAAAGGTTGATGGAAAATTTTTCGATCTGGCAATTTATTCTCCCTCGGTGAATGAGTAATTTTTTAATGTTAAATTTCGGGATCTTAACTTCCGGGGAAGAAGATTCTGTTGAAAAAAGATTTTCAAGGATATCTTCAATTTGGGAACGCCCCCCCTCCTCTTTGGAACAATAAAGATGGGGTTCGCTTAATTCCAGTCGGTCAATGACCAATAGCTTTGTAAAGTAAGACCACGGGCTAAAGCGAAGGTGGGCCTTTTTCACGGTAAACAGATCCCTTCTATTTATTGACCCGCTTCCAGAAATGTCTAATTCACCCAGGGTTAATGACGGAGGGAAAAGCGAAAAATCGATTTTCTGAATCACGGCCTCTTGACCTGTTGCTTTTTCAAGCTCACCAAGAAGCCGTTTTTCTATGGCAGATGACAGGAAACCTTTTGATAAAAACCAAATGACGACAAGGAGAATGACCAGAAACAAGCCTCCTCCAAGGACCCACCGTTTAACCAAAGGGACTCCTTTCACCCTTTAGATTGGTCTTTTTTGCGAGCCATTTCCACATATTTTATCCGGACACTATAAAGAAGGTTACTCAAAAGACCCTCCTCCTCTTGGGTAAGATTTCCACGGGTCTTTTCTTGTAGGATGCTCAAGAGGTCAATGGTTTCTTGGGCTTGAGAAAGGTTGATGGATTTTTCTCGTGTAATCGGATTGGGCTCCTCGCCAAGGGCAATAAAAACAGAGCTGGCTAAAGAAAAAAGAAATGTCGAAAAATTAATTTCGACCGGCCCATACTGTTCAGAAGACTTTTCGGTTGGGGAACGGTTGGGCTCCTCTTTTGAACGGGGGGGTTCCACTTTTTCATGATCCTTTCCTTCATCCTTAAAACGCCGGTCTCGAACCGTAAAACTTTTTTCCTCATCCGACATATTCACCTGTTCCTTTCATGAAAATGTTTGTCACCTTTTCGGACTCCCTCTTCTGCATGGTTTTACCTGAGCATCCATAACCCAGCGAAAAAAATGCAAGGGTAAAAAGATCCCCTCCAACGGTTCTCATGGTAAAAACACAAAACCCTTTTATGGGTTAAAAAAGAGTTTAAAAGACAGAATTCTCCCTTAAAAACAAAAGTTTATCACAAAATGTTTTTTTGTTTCAAGAGAAAAGGAAGCCTCTCAGAGGGCCAATTGGCAAGCTAGGGCAACTTCATCTCGGTAGGACAACCAAAGCCGAAGAGATTTTGACAGTACTTGATAGATTTCTTTTTGAATGCGGGCATCTTTTGCGTGGTCCAAAACCATTCGCCAAGCCGCTAAGCGATGACTCCCTTCTATATGGTGGTGAGCTCTCACCAAATCCATACGGGAGGGGTTTAACCCATGAAATGCGACTAGGGGATGTTTTTTGATTTTCTCTTCTATGTCCATAGGGTCAGCACGCCAGGAAGGTTCGCACTCTTTGCGATCTTTAATACTTCCTTCAACAAAAATGGTCACTACACTGGCAGCCAGTAACCAGGAAGGGCCGGTCGTAACTTGATCTAACCATTTTCGGTAACGTCGGCTACTGGGAAGCATCCGAATATTGGAAAATTCCGAAAGAGGATACCCCAGTCCTTCCATCATGACCAAAAAAAGCTCAGGATGGGGTCGACCCAGGCTTAACCCCCCTGTTTCCTCTTCGTAAAGGTTGGAAACCAGGTCTTGACGGACTTCCATGGGGGGATTTTTACAGTGAATTCGGCTTAAAAAAATTGGAAAATCTCTTACATAAACCTCATATTCCTGCTGAAAATGAATTTTTAACTGTTTTTTGGAAATGTGATTTCCAGAGAAGTGATTCCATGCCCAGTGGTCTTTTTGGTCCATGACCTGAAGAAGCAGTTCTTTAAAATCTCCAGGAGGAAGAGGCCCTTTGTAATTTTTCCAGAGATCGTTTTTTATCAACGGTTCACGGGGAAGTGATTTTTGTCCCGGCATATTTTAAGGGTACCAAAAAATTGGCAGACGTCAACTCAATTCACAAACCGTTTTTTGTAAAACCCCTAAGCAAACAGGAAAATTAACCTAAGGGAAACCCATTTTCAAAATTCAAGACGGGGTAACCCCTTACCTTCTTTGCCAAAAGGTTTCAGAAATTTCTTTAAGGGTCACCTACCACCCGGGGAAACATATTTTCATAACTCTCCACTTATGATAGATTATCTCATTCCAATTTAATGTATTTCAACAAAAAGATAAGCAAATGAAATTCAAAAGAACGCTAATCCTATTGGTTCTTCTTTTGGCAGGCATTGGATTTCGAATAGATTCGGTGTCCTTTCCTGAATACCATCCAAAACACAAAAGACTCCCTCATGGTTTTTTTGATTACCGGGGTTTGATTCACCTGCACACCACTTATTCCGATGGTGAAGGTACCGTAGAAGAAGTGGCAAAAGCAGGTAACGCCGTAGGAATGGATTTTCTAATTTCAACCGACCATAACACACTAAAACCTCTTTTGGCCCAAAAAGAGGGGTGGTATAACCGCCTTCTATTTTTAGTGGGAGAAGAGGTCAGCATGGAGGGGGGCTATATTTTAGCGATTAATATTACCCAAGCCGTGGAGGAGGGAAGGAAAAAGGAACCCCAGGCAGTGGTAAATGAGGTCATAGACCAGGGGGGGATGGCGTTCATCTCCCATCCATTGAACGATCGATTCAAATGGAAAAATTGGGATGTAGACGGAACCATTGGAATGGAAATTATTGACCTTGATGATCAATGGAGAAAAACAAATCCCTTATATCTTTTTTGGGGCATGATGACTTTTCCATTGAATCCCTCCTATGCCTTACTCCAAATTCTAAGCAAGCCCCATGATGTGATGAGCCTATGGGATGGGTTGACTTCAAAAAAACCAGTGGTAGGCATTTATTCCCCGGACCTCCACGATCAGGTTCGTATAACAAAGGGTTATTACCTCAAATTCCCTCCCCGGGAAAAAACAATGCCCCTCGTCAGCAATCACCTCCTGCTCTCCCAACCTTTCACCGGAGATTTGTCACAGGATAAAAAAAACCTCTACGGGGCGCTTAAAAAAGGTCACCTTTATCTGGCGTTGGATTTATTGGGGGACCCCAGGGGATTCATGTTTCGGGGGTTGACCCAAACCGGGAAACAGGTGATTATGGGTGATCAAATTGTTTCCCATAACCCTGTGAGATTGGAGGCCTCCACCGGACCTGATTCCCCCTTTCAAACCTACCGAATCAAGCTCATTCATAATGGAATGGTCATCAAGGAAAAGGAGAATGGCCCCCTTGATTTCGAAACAACCGAGCCGGGGATCTACCGTGTAGAAGTGGAGGTTGAATGGATATCCCCTTTCTTTATTCCCCATCGGTACACATGGATTTATTCCAATCCCATTTATATCCTTAAAAACAGCCCGGTCGAAATACGGTGAACAAAACTCCCAAGTGAATGTGCCCTGCCGGGCGCACAAAAAAAGGGGCGCGTCATACTATACGCGCCCCCGAAGACATCAAGGGGTTAAAACCCTCTTATGCCTCCCTATTCGATCAACTTTCCTTCAGAGTATCTGACTCCTGTTGTAGAAGGCATCGCTCCCATTCCGTGATCCACAAAGGAAGGAATCGCCGAAAGGTCCAACGCATTGGCCAAGGTCAGATCCGGTGGATCGGAGGGATTCGACACCGCTGCCAAGAAAAGGCTGGTTTCAAGAGGTTTGATCAAATAACTCTGACCGGAGACATCAGCATCGTCAACTTGAGTCCCCGCGGGAATGTTAATGATTTTGTCAGAGATGGTTGAGCTCATGACAAAATCATTTTTACGGAGTTCCTCGTACAAGTTGGGCATTCCGTGCATCCACCCATCATACTGTAGAGCCAAGTTCTTTTGTTGACCTCCTCCGTTGGTCAGGGTAATGGTCGAAAAACGGATCGGATCCGAAACCAACACATAGTCCCCATTGGAATCAATCAGGTATTTCAACGTTCCCCAGGTCTCCCCCTCCCTCGGGTAATCCCAGTTAAATTGGGTCCCGGTGGCGGTATTATTCACATAGGCCTCAATTCCCCATAACCCTCTGGTTACAACCGCCCCGACCGCAACCCCTTGGTTGGGATTTCCCTGGTTATCTTTATCATTCTCTCCAACGGTCAGATATTTCAGCTTCATGAAGGTTGAGCTGTTCGAATCCGTATCGAACGTAAACGTCGAATCGTTGTCCGGATTCCAGGGGGATTTAAAAACCGTCCCCGATGAAACAAATGTTGAAGCATTCACCGGATTGGCAACCGTCTGGATTTCAAGCTTCACGTCATAGGTACTGCTTCCGGTCCTCTTAACGATGTAATTGGTCCCCTTGCTGTTGATATAAAGCTCCTCATTCAACGGCAAGGTATACGTTTTATCGTTGGTCCCAAATTCCGGTGTCCAGGTCCGGTTATCGAAAGAGACCAGCTCCTTTTCAACCCAGGCGGGACCATTGTATTCGATGTAGATCGATCCGCCGACGTTTGCCCAAATTTGCTCTTGGTGATTGGGGGAATAAAGGGTTCCCGTAGATGTGTATTTTCCGGTTTGTTGATCGAAAGTGGCCACATAGAAACCTGCCCCTGACGGTCCGGATGAAAGGTAGACATATTCCACATTGGTTTGGGAATTGTTATCCCATCGGTTGATATTCACAAATTTCCGGTTATCGTTTGCACCCACTTCAAGGGTGGCCAGCATGATGGAAGGAAAATCGTCGAGACTTCCGCAGGTCATTCCGTTCTGATCCCAGGTGGGATTCACACAGTTAAACCACTTGGAAACGTTACCGTCATACATTAAATTGTAAAATTTCCCGATCCAGGTCTCCACCGGAATTCCCTGAATGTCTGCCAATGAGCCGGTAACGGTGGAACGCTTCACCAAGGTTCCGGTAAAAGGTGCCGATACCGTGTAGGTCTCGGCGGTTTGATCCGGTCCACGGTCTTGACGCGTCACCACGGTACCTTCTGGGATCGTTCCCTCGGGACCCCAGATCTCATGTCTCCCCTGCCAAGCGCCATAGTAACCAAACTGGTTGATGTTGTTGAGGGAATACGTAATGGGAAAACCAAACGTTTTGCTTTTATTGACATTTTGACCGGTGGCACCATCAAATAATCCATAGCGATGGGTCATTTCAGTGGAACTGTTTCGATCAAAAGACAGGACCGAATCGCTGCCCTTCTGTACCGCTAAAAAATCAGCATTGTAGGCATAAATGGCATCCGTGGTAATGGGAATACAATTGTTACCGCAGTTTCCCCAATCCACAGCTTCCCAATCCGGAAATTCAACCTTCCCGTAACCGGTGGTATCCGTTCGGTAAATGATTCCTTTGTGAGAGAAAGTGGTTCCATTTTCCGGAAATACATCCTGAAGTTTAATGACGGAAACCCCATTTTCTATAGTCGCGGAGGCCACAAAGAAATCGGTTAAAGAATCTCCAAATTTTACATCCATGTTCCAAACGCCGTAATCCGCAAAGGAGCCATCGCTATTTTGTGTGGCAGATTGATAGGCTTTAAATTGGGCCTTAATGAGCTCTACCCCATCAGGGCCTGCCTCCTCAATCCACACCAGGACCCGGTTCACATCCTGCCCATTCTCTACGATCATCCTGGAATCAACCACCCAAGGCTGGAGCTGCTTGACATCGATCCCGTTGGACTCCTCTTCCCAGGCCACCATCGCCTTATACGGCCCCAGATTAATATTCGCCGGATCCGAATAATGGGTCTGGTTCAAGGCATTGAGCACTTCTTCGATGATTTCGAACTGCTCCAACGTCCGATCTTCCACAAACCGTTTGGTTTTCGCATTGGAATAATCGGTCCCGGCATCGGTCGCTGCCATTCGAAGCGCTTTGAATTTCGCTCCGAATCCGCTTCCTGAGTTCGATGCATCATTCGTAGGTTTGTTGCTCGAGCTGTTATTTGTCGAAACAGCAGAGATTTCGGTTGGAACATCATAACCTGTGGTTTTACTGGAAAGGACCTCCCCATCTGAATTGGTAAGAGAGTTGGATCCTCCCCCCCCTGAACAGGAGATGGAGAAGACAATGGTTGCCACCATGCAACTTCCGGTGGCGATTCTTTTTAATTGCCATGGGCTATGCATTGTACAAATCCTCCTTTATTTTGCGGTCCCTTTGTCATCAACAGCTCCACCACCTGAAAAAAAAAGCCTACACCCCGTTTAAGAGATGCAGGCCTAATTGGATAGGATAAAAAACCTACCACTTCGGCGGACCTTCAAACCCTATTCCAAACCAACGGGCTTGGAACGTAGGTCAAGGACTTTGCGACCCCCGCTTTCGCCAGGGTGTGCCCTTATCGGTGGTGATGCTATATACTTTTTTCCTTTTAATTCCTGAATGACTGCTTGTTTCACAATTACTAGAGGTAAGATTAGCAGCCAAATTCATTTTGTCAAGTCTCCCCAGGTTTTCCTTTTCTTAGATTTTCAGGTCCAATTCATCCTAATTTTTCAAGACTTGCACCCCTATTCGATGGAATGTTAGAATGCCTATAGTAAAAAAAATTTTGGCAAATGAGGAATTTTCTTTTAAAAATGCCCTTGCTGATCCCCCCCTTAATGAAACGCCTCAAAAAACTCACTTTTTATCTTATGTTAGGAACCCTCCTGCTTTTATCCTTTCAGGGCCAGGGATGTGAGGGTTCTTCCTCTACACAAAACGGAAACCAGGAAAAAACACCCCCCCCTTCTTTATCCTTAGACTCCCAAAGCCCTCTTTCCCCAGAAACCGTTGCGATTGTAAACACTGCAAAAATCAGCAGTAAAGAATTTGATCTTCTTGCCAGTCAATACGAATCCATGAATCCTGAGGGCTTTGGGAAAATGTCAGAAATTGAAAAAAAGGAGTTTTTCTCAAAAATACTCAACGACTTGGTAACCAAAAAACTTCTTCTCCAAAAAGCTCAGGAGGCAGGAATTGAAATCCCAGACGAATTGGTCGATCATGAGTATCTTGCATTACAATCTTCATTTCCATCCGAGGAGGCTTTTCTGGAAGTTCTTAAAAAAGGAAAAACAAACCCACTCTTATGGAAAAAAGGGGCACGGGAAACCTTTATCATTCAGAAATTGGAAGAATCCATTTCAAAGGATATTGAAGTCCCGGAAAATGAAATTCAGAACTATTGGGAGTCCTATCAGGTTTCTTTTAGAAAAGACCAGGTACACGCCCGGCATATTCTCACCCGAACGGAAGCTGAGGCAAAACAGGTTTTGGCCTCCCTGAAGAGGGGAACACCTTTTGAATCAACAGTCAAACAATTCTCTGTGGATCCCATGAGTCGGAATATTGGAGGGGATCTGGGGTGGATACTTCGGGGAAGTTCTTTTGAAGATTTTGAAAAAGTTGTTTTTTCCCTGGAACCGCAATCCATCAGCCCTCCGGTCAAGGGAAGGTATGGGTATCACATTGTCCAAGTTTTAGGCAAAAAATCAGCCCAAGAAATTTCCTTAAAGGATGTTCGGGAGAAAATTTCCCAAATCATCCGTCAGCAAAAATGGTATGCTCAACGGGAAAGCTGGATTAACGGGTTAAAAGAGAAAGCTTCCATTCAGATTGACCCTGATTATCTAACTCATCATACGTCCCTTCAAAATGTCCTCAAAACCCGCAATTCCCAAAAAGGGCCAAAAGACCATATTGAGTCATAATAAGATACTAAAAAAAGGACAAAAGGAAACGGATCTCTTCTCCCCAATTGAACGGGGGGGAACGGTCCAGGCTCAGTTGGATAGACTGACGGGGAGAAAAGCCTTTGAAAAGGAAATTTTAAAGGTCATTTCATAAACAAAGGAATCCTATGCCAAAAACCCCAGGAAAACCCATTCGTGATTCTGCAACCGAAATGGTCCAAGTGGTCCTCCCGAATGATACCAATATATTTGGAAATATCTTAGGAGGACGCGTCATGCATTGGATTGACTTGGTTGGGGCCATGGTGGCTCTTCGGCACAGCCGTAAACCCGTGGTTACCGCTTCCATGGAGCGGTTGGATTTTCATTCCCCCATTCGATTGGGGGACCTGGTGATCTTAAAAGCCTGCTTAACGTATGTGGGAAGAACTTCCATGGAGGTTCAGGTGGAGGTATTTTCCGAAGAGCCATTGACGGGCTCCCGGCGCCATACCAGCAGCGCCCACCTCACCTATGTGGCCGTGGACGCTTCGGGAACCCCCATCCAGATTCCCCCGCTCGTTCTAAATACCGATGATGAAAAGGAGCGGTACCAAGAGGCGGAACGGCGAAGAGAACGAAGAAATGCTTTAAAAGCGGGGCGGGAAAAGCGAAAACAATAAAAAAGATTAAACCTCGTCTTGCTTCAACCTTCAGGGTTACACCAAAGTTCACAATGGATTGTCATTCCCGCCTGCCTGCCCCTGACTGTCCGGCAGGGTGCCCGATAATAATATTTGGGAATGACAGCCATGGAGATTTTCAATATCTTCAACCTCTCAACCTCGAGTCTTTAACAGATTAAGTTGTCATTCCGAGCGAAGCGAGGAATCTATACTCTACTGCATTAGCAATCGATACGGCACTTCCCGGCCCGATTCGGTGACGAGATAAATCGAAGAATCCCCTCCGTACACCGCCGCCACTTTGATTTTCTCCACCTTCTCCCCTTCCACAAAGACAGGGAAAGGATTGGAGGCCATTTGGGGAAGCGTGAAGCTGCCAAACGCATTGAGCACACTGATCTGCCCTTGAGGAAAATTGATGTTGGCCGTGGCTGTGGCGCTTGAAAAAGTCCCCGTGGATGCCGAGCTGTTTACGGACGTTGGATTGGCAAAGGGCGGAATCAGTTTGACCGTGAACACGGTGCCGACCGGAATATTGTTGGCCGTTAATGTTACCGGCACGGGGTTTGTCGTTCCGTTCGGCAAAGAGACATCGGCTGATGTAAAAGAGCCGCCTGGGTTCGGAGGTGAAGTCTCCCCGCCCACCGAACTGATCGTGAGGATCGGCAAGTCAATCAACGACGGGGTGCTGTTGGCGGTTATCGGTCCGGGGGTATCCACAAGGGATGCCGGCGGGTTGGTTGCCAGGATGCTCCCTGTCACAAACGCTTCAATGCGTATTCGGCCATCGGTCCCGCCACCGCTACACAAAGCCGATCCGCCTGACTTAAGCGCTCGAATGTTTCCGGTATTCGTGATTTCCGGAGCCACCAAACGGATGGCCCCACCACTTCCTCCTCCTGCTACACCGTCGCAGCCGCTTTGCTGAAATTGTAGGGATTCCGCACCCCCATTGGCGGTGATCGTGCCCGTTACGGTTATCTTGGTGGTGGAGGCAATGACAATGGCACCGCCACCGCCTCCCCCGGAGGCACCTGCATTATTGGAATCTCCGCTCGTTCCCCCACCCCCGGAGCCTCCAAACAGAGGAATAAGGGATTCAAAAGAGGAGGGCGCGCCGTAATTTCCTCCCCCGGAGGTCCTCAACGCAGGATTTCCTCCCCCCGGCCCCTGGCCCGCGGATCCGGAATTATTGGCCAATCCGCGAGAGCCTCCCTGCCCTCCAACAAATCCGCCGGGACCGGGAGCCCCGCCTGGATTAATCAGGTTTACAGTGGAAAAGTTGGACCCTTTGGATCCGTTGACACTGGTGGTCCCCGCGATCGTCACATCCCCCGTGGCTAATATCGTCACCGGGGTATTGGCGGCATTTGGTTGAAAGGTCACGGTTCTTCCCGATGCAATGTTGACGGTCGTGTAATTGAGGATTCCATCGGGGGGAAGCGTGACCGTTACGTTGGAGGACGGGTTGAAAGCCCCATCCGCCCCGGTGCTCCCGCTGCTGAAGGTTTGAGCGGAGACCTGGCTTGCCCAAAGCAGAAGCAGTAGGACGCCTACTTCGCTGATCCCTTGAATGATTTTCTTTGATTTCATCTTTCACTCCTTTCGAAAATAATTATTCAGGCATAAAGACACTTTCAGGCGGTGCAACGCTCATGGTGCTCCCCGATGGCGCGCTGGTGGCTGGAACCGTACCAGTGATCGGCATCTCCACACTCGTGGGACCGTGGGAAACATAACCCTGCCCTGAGGGCGCAACAGCCGCCGGGACCTCTGAGATCACCGGTAATCGAACGCTGACCGGAGGTGCGGCCGATTGTGTGGGCCCGGAAGGTGAAACGGTTCCGGGGACATCGGTGATCAGCGGCATAAAGACACTCAGCCTTGCGTTATAAAAAGAGCCCATGGCAGGGGCAACGGTAACCGTGATTGGATCGCTCTGGGCCTCGCCTCCCGAAGTGGTGATCGTAAACGTATAGTCTCCCACCGGAGCGTTGGAGCCCACCGTGAGTTGGATCGGAAGGCTGTCGGATGTTGCACCGGGGAGGATCTCCGCTAAAATCCCTCCCCCGGAAAAAGTAACCGCCTGGGAATCGGACAGGTTATCCCCATATATCACAGCTGTGATGGTCGTTCCCTGTCCCACCCGATCGGGATCAATTCCGGAAATGGTGGGAGCAGCAACAACGGTAAAAGGTTCCGGGCTTGTGGCAGTGCCGTTGGAATTGGTGACCGTCACGGGGCCCGTTGTCGCACCGGACGGAACGGCGGCAATAATGATATTGGGGGTGGATGATGAAACCGTCGCCGCGGTTCCGTTAAAAGCCACCTGATTGTCGGCGGGGGTTGGACTGAACCCGTAGCCCTGGATCTCCACATCGATGCCGACCTCTCCCTTTGAAGGGGAAAGGGCCAGGATCCCGATATCGGTCCCGCTTGAGGCAAAACGCTCGATCGAAAGGAGGTTTCCCACTGCATCGTAGTTGTAAACCGCAACATCCCCCTGCCCGTCCACCACACCGATCAATCGCCCCAAATCATCGTAAAAATACCGCGCTTCATCGGTCTTCACTACGGATGGAAACAATAAAATAAAGAGAATCAGGCCCATTCCCCATCCGATGGCTGATTTACGATAATTTAAAATACTTTTTCCGGGCGTATTCATTGGTCCTTTAATTCCCTGCCGAAACGGACTCGACATAGACTTTTTTCGTCACCGCTTGGCGAATTAGCTGCATCTCTTCTCGATTGAACGGCCTTGCCGACTCCAACGAGGTCTCCTGAGCGGGGTTTCCCCTTTCATCCACAATCCGGTCCCAAAGGAATTCCTCCGGCATGAAGCCGGTCAATTTAGGATAGTTTTTCGTGGGAGAGGCCCCAAGACCCAGCGCCTTTTCGCTTTCATGACAGCTTGCACAGCTTCGTGTCTCTTTCCTGACGGTGTGGGGGATCGTCGGGTTATGGGCGAAGCCGAGTTTATCTTCTCCCGTCCTTTGGGGACGTCGTTTATAGACCACTTTCCCCGATTCATCGATGAGGGTATAGACGACGGAGCTTCTCTGCGCAAAGGGGGCCGCCTTTCCCCGGTGGTTGATCCCCAACAGGTAGTCCTTCTCTGCCTCCCGGACCCCGTCGATGAGGGTATATAGACCGAATTCACTCTGTTTTTTCTCCAGATGATCGTAGGAGACATGAATCGGTTTGGCCTGCTGTGTGAGGTCCATCTGGATATGGCATCCCATGCATTTCGGGACCCATGCCGAATGGCAGGCGTAGCATTCCATCTTCTCTATGTGGCCTTGAATCTGATGGGCCTTCACAGACACCTCTCCGGACCCCTCTTTAATCTGAGGAACCGGGTGCTCTTTTCCATCCAGCTTGGAGGTCAGCGTGAGCTTCGCCAGTCCCTTTTCATTACCGGGGGACTTCTCAATCTTTAAATTCGGCAGTCTGTTTCCCATGGCGGTGATGCCCGTGCCAAAGCTTTGGGCCGTTCCGTGGCAGGTCTCGCACCGAATCTCCAACTGATAGACCTTTTTCAAATAGATATTCCCATCCCCGTGGATTTCGTTGATCGTGTGGCAATCGATACAGACCATCCCTTTTTCATAATGTATGTCCGGAACCTGATCGGAATAGGTATGGCCATGCTCCAGGTCCTGAAACAGCACATCATAGCGCCCCGGCTGTTCCATTTTTCCCATAAAGGCCATGGCGATTCGGTTTCCCCCCGCATGGCAGGTGGCACAGGTGGAGATGGGAACTTTTGTCGTCAGTTGATGTTTGACGGGATGGCCGTGCTTGTTTTTGGGAATGGTAGGATCGGCGCTTTGGCTCAATCCCTCGGTATCATAGGTCATGTGGCAGGCGGAACAGCCCGTTCCCCGGTAGTCCGCCTTTCGCTGGACCCCTTCCGTCCAGAGATGGCATTGCATACAGGCTTTTCGGGTGAGATCAAAGAAAACATTCTTCGTCGTGGCATAGGTCGGAAAGGGCAAGAGCCGGTCGGTCGTCCCCGGTCGATCCGGTTCATATCCGGGAAGCGCAGAAATCTCATACTTTGAAAAGGCATATTGGGCTTCCTCTTTTTTCTCCTGAAATCCGTTCAAATAAAGAAATCCGCTCATCGTTCCGGACCGGGTGGCCATCAATGAGCGTTTGACCCGATCGACGATCTCTTTATGGCAGGTCCCGCAAGTCTGATCGGCCACGGTTAAATCTCCAGGATTTTCGATCATCCCCTGGTGGGCTGCGCTTTTTTCGCTTGAGTCTTTATTTCCCAGATGGCAGGCCGTGCAGTGAAGCGGGGCCTTGGGGTGGGCCTCCTCGCTTCCCTCATGGCAGCTCAAACAGGCCTCCGTCTTCCCGCTTGCAAACAGAAGCCGATCATCTTCTTTCTGTTTTTTTATTTCATCCAATATCATTTTTCCGCCAATCGCTACACCGATCATTAAGAAAACCGCTCCAATTAAAATTCCTTTTTTCATTTCTTTTCCTCGACCCTTTTACCCTCTCCCCCTTGTGGGAGAGGGTTAGGGTGAGGGGGTATTTCTTTTAATGCTAAGAAGAATCGTTTCGGTCATACCCAAATTCATATTTATTCCTGCTCCTGCCCCTTGAACTTCCAGCCCACCCTGTGCTTATGGCAATCGGCACAGGTTTTACCGCCGGTCTGAAAGGGAACGTGAGACATAACGACGTCTTCTCCTGAGTGACACTTCAGGCAAAAAGCCTCCGGCATTTTGGCCTCAATTGGTCGGCCTTCCTCGCGATTTCCAAAAAAATGAATCCCGATCATTCGTAATCCCCGTATCTCCGATTCCAGGACAGCGGATAATCCTTCCCCTTTGTGGCACTCAATGCACGTGGGATGATTTTTCGAAGCGCCTGAGGCAATCCATCCTTCATAGCTTGGCTGCATCTCATGACAGGAAGCACAAAAAGATGGCGAATGCTCCAGCACATGCCCTCCCCAAATCACCCCCGCCGGTAAAGCGACTATGGATGCCAATCCAACCAAAAGTAAAAACCTCCTCCAAACGTTCATTTAATATACGTTAAAAATCTTGTTTCAAAAATCCTCAAACCCCCAACTTCTATCCTCGATCATTTCCTCTTTGGACAACAAGCGACTTGACCACTATACCTAATATATCCATTAGCCAAGCTTGGCCCTTCCCTAATCTACTCTTCACCATTCTCTTGTATATCGTCTTGAGCATTGGCTTCATCCGAGGTTGGGAAGGCAGTAACTCGGAGATTAATACCGCATTCCGCACACAACAATAGATCGTCAGAGGTAAACAAAACGCTTGCTACATATTGCTCGGAACTTCCAACTGAAAAACCAATATCCAATTCTGCCTTGAGATTTAGCCTAGAAAGTACCACGGCTTTTTCCTTCCATTTTTTTAAAAAAGACCGAATAAGACTTGTAAGCATTTGCGGATTTTCACATTCTCCAACATTGGCATTAAACCCTGACAAGGTGTGCAAACTATTATTACGCCTGCGATCGCCCTTACGCCATTCAAGGTCGCACGCAAGCGACAACTCATTTTTAAGTTGTTCTAAAGAGCTATCCGCTCCTTCAACTCTTAATGTTGCAAGGCACATTTGTTTGGTAATCCTAATAAGGATTTGCTTCTACCTAACGAATTCTAAAAGGAAAACCTTGACTCACAAACACCAACTTTGGAACCCTAAATCCGGCTTGCAGGAGGCTTACTTTTACAGTTATCTTTACGACCTCCTATGTCCATGCAAGGGGGCTTGTCTTGTATTATCTGGCATGGCGGACCTCCTGGCATCTCGCAAGGGTCAGTGTAAATCTCGCTAGGATCAAATAAATCATCTAACAGTGGTGGTATTGGAAGGAGCGAAATCAGTAATTCTGGATCAATAGATCCCCTTTCGTTCCTGAATATTCCTTTCTTATCTGGCCCAGGCTTACCAAGCTTCTCCCACTCTTTATATAACTCACGAGCCTCTTCTTTCGTTAAATCTGGATCGCCCTTCCTCTTCATTTTTCTTTCATACCAACGCCAAAACTTTTTTGATAGACCATAAAACTTATCAAATTTGCTTAAGCCATAAGAATCAACGAATCTAATCGGGTTATCCCACACGTAAGCATACAAATTGACATCTCCTCCTCTAAAACCAATCGGATCCTCAGTCACAAACCTCTCCATCCTTGGCGAGTAGTATCGTGCGCGGTAATAGAGTAGCCCTGTTCCATTATCAGTTTCCCGGCCTGTGTAAGTATATGGATTACTGCTGGTTCCTGTGGCCATTGTAGTCCCAAACGGGTCATACCGATAAGTAGTCTGGATGGCTCCTGCTTGATCCGTGAGCGATAAGATAGAGCCTAAAGCATCGGTATGGTAAAATTCATCAATTCCGCTTTTTCTTACAAATGCCTCATCAATATTAAGACTCCTTAGATATGTTACATCGATCGAATTTTCTTCAACCTCGGCCACAATATCACTCCCATCATATTGAAAATCCGTCGTTACTCCATTGATAGTTTTTATTATTCGCCTCCCTAAAGCATCATAAACAAAACTTGCCGATATACCAGGCCCGCTAATTCCGACAAGTCGGTTCCTTGCATCCCATATGTAGGTCGTTGTCCCGCTTGTATCGGTTTGAGAAGTCAGATTGCCATTTGCATCATAAGTGAGGTTGGGTGTCGTACTGTCAAATTGAATCTGTTCATTGGCAGCATCGTAGGCGGCTTGAACAGCATTGGGAAGCAATGTTGCCGTTCCATTTGTTCTGGTAAAGGAGATTCTATTCCCCGCAGCATCATATGTGTAAGTAAGATCCTCAATGATGGAGCTTGGTCCTTCGTGCAAGATATTCGTCAGACGTGAGGCCATATCATAGGTGTAAGTGGTATTAACCCCATTGGGGTAAGTCAGAGAAGTTCGACGTCCCGCTGCATCATACCCAAGGCCAACGACTTGTGTTCCCTGGGCTACTTGGGTTAGGCGGGAATTAGAGTCGTATTGATAAGTAACCGGCGTTTGGCCGTTAACTGTCATCGTAGTTCTTCTCCCGATGGCGTCATATTGATATTCAACCCTCCCTTGGGACGTAATTTCCTGAACCAGTCGGTCCAAATTGTCATAAGATAACTCGATCCTCCCGGATGAAGAATCTTCTGCCACTGTCAACCTGCCCACCGTATCATAAGTAAAAGATGTTGTACTTCCATCATCATATTGAGAAAGAACCCTCCGATCCAATGCATCGTAGGTAAACGTACTGACCTGTAATTTGCGATCCATTTCTAAAATCATAGCTTTACCTTTTTTCATCAGGTCCAGCCTCAATCCTCTAACCTCTCCCCTCAAACATTCACTCTTTGGACAACAAGCAACCCCTTTACCTTTATAAACTCTGAAATTATGAGGCGTACTTTAATTTCATCCCTATTACCATTGCTGTTTTCAGTTTTCAATTGACCTTGAGGTCCTTTTCCCATCGAATTCTTTTTTCATAGGTACCCCTTTTTTTATGAACGCTTTTCAAGGTCTAGACAGCTTAGAAGACCATTAGTTAAGGGTTCCCTTTTACCCAGAATTTCCAAGGAAAAGTGGTCCTCAGAGAAAAAAATGAAAAAGCCATAATCATCAATTTTTGTTAAGAAAAGTCTTTCATATTGATGATTCTGAATAGATTGTGCAAGAGCCGCTTCCAACTCATTTTCTATTTTATTTTCAACGGAAATATTGAAAACCAATCCTTCAGCTTTTACCTCTTTAAACAGATAAAGTAATCCACTAGATGTTAAACATTCGAAAACAATTCCATAACCAATTGGGTTATTGAGATTTTTTGGATCCTTAAAATAAATCCTTATATCCGGGTGGTTTATACCATTACTGAATTTTCTTATAGACTGAAAACTTACAATTGGTCTGGCAAGGATATGGGACCCATCTCTGCGCATTTGGAAAATGAAATTGGAAAAGAAAACCAAGGTTTTTTCGGGATCCCTTTCATCACCAAAAATCAATAACTTTGAAAGGTTGGGATCTAAACTTCTTCGCTTTGCATCTTTGTGTTCAATTGGCGTTTCAAATAGATATCTAATCTTCATTTCCTAAACCACCTTATTATGGCCCCATCGAAATGGTATCCCTTCCCATGATGGGGAGGATCAAACCTAATTATTCTTCTAACCCGTTGAAGAAATTTTGGGATCCCTTTTACGGGAAACGGTCCCAGAACCCTCGCACCATAACCACCCGCTAAGGTCAGAAGAGTTTCATCTGACGTCTTCCGCGTCCAAAGTGATGCAAATACCCCTGGAACCCAATAAATTGGATTCCCAGTTTCTACGTATAAATCGGCCCAGAATTGAGCTGATTCCTCCCCATAAACTTCCCCAGCGTTAACGTACCCAAAAACTAATAGACCATTGGGATCAGTAAAATTGGTTGGGTTATTTCGGGAATATGAATATAAATTAGTTCCCCGAACAACATATAAGGAATCTTGAAAAATAATTCGGAGGGTTGAATTAAAATGGGTTCCGTGTTCTATACTATCAAGCGGGTCTTCAGAAATGAAACGTGCTTGTCTAGTGTTTGAATATCGGTTCCTATAATAATATAAATTAAAATCGTCATTTTCCCTTCCTGTATACTGAAATGGATTTGTCGATGATCCATTTATTTCTGTTCTTCCAAAAACTTCATATTCATACGAAGTAGTTGAAACTGCAGTTTGATTGGTTAAGTGCAAGGAACTCCCTAAAGCATCAACATGGAAAAATTCACTCGTTGTTGATTTCCTTAAAAATTGTTCATCAATATTCAAGCTCCTAAGGTATGTTGCATCGATCGAGGTGCCTCTAACTTCCGCAACAATATCATTCCCATCATATTGAAAATCCGTCGCCACACCATTGATTGTTTTGGTTATACGCCTCCCTATCGCATCATACATAAAGCTGGCAGATACCCCAGGACCGCTGATTGTGATGAGTCTATTTCTAGCATCCCATGTATAGGTCGTCGTTCCACTTGCATCCGTTTGGGAGGTCAGATTTCCATTAGCGTCATAGGTAAGATTAGGAGTGCTACTATCAAACTGGATCTGCTCGTTAGCGGCATCGTAGGCGGCCTGGACTGCATCAGGCAATAATGTTGCGGTCCCGTTGGATCGGTTGAAGGAGATTCGGTTTCCAGCGGCATCGTAGGTATAAATTAATCGTTCAATTAGCTCTTGCGTCGAGACGTTCAAATGTTCAATTTCTAATAAACGAGAGGATTGGTCATAGAGGTAAGAGGTCTCAACTCCGTTTGGATAAGTGAGAGAAGCGCGACGTCCCGCGGCATCATATCCTAGTGCAACAACCTGAGTCCCCTGGGCCACTTGAGTTAATCGTGAATTGGAATCATATTGATAAGTCACCGGTGTTTGACCATTGACGGTCATGGTGGTTCTTCTTCCGATGGCGTCATATTGATATTCAACCCTCCCTTGGGACGTAATTTCCTGAACCAGTCGGTCCAAATTGTCATAAGATAACTCAATCCTCCCGGATGAAGAATCTTCTGCCACTGTCAACCTGCCCACCGTACCATAAGTAAAAGATGTTGTACTTCCATCATCATATTGAGAAAGAACCCTCCGATCCAATGCATCGTAGGTAAACGTGCTGACCTGTAATTTGCGATCCATTTCTAAAATCATGGCTTTACCTTTTTTCATCAGGTCCAACCTCAATCCTCTAACCTCTCCCCTCAAACTTCTTTTTCTCCTACCGCCTTACACCTAACGCTTTACGTTTTTTAAAAGAGAATGGACAACAAGCGACCCCTTTACCCTTAACCCTTAATTAAGACCCCCTTACCCCTTATTCCCCCTTCATCTAGGCAAACCCTGATCCATACAATGAGGACAGTTTTTTAGGGAAATTAAGTTTGTAAACCATTTGCTTGCATTGCTGGTTTTTAATATATGTTTCCCGACGTTCTTGTGACAGACAGGACATTTAATTGAAAACCATAAAAAGATGAAAGCAAATAAACCAATACCAACCAAAGAAAGTGACAATGTAACTTCATCTAGAATCCATGTGTCTGTTTTATTTCCATTTGAAGAATTAATCTGCAAAAATGAAATCCCAAAAATAATTAATACCATTGCCATGAGAAAAACAAAGAAGATAATTTTCCAGGTTTGTTTTGTATTAGAGATCCAGCTCTCGGAATTCATGAATTTAATCACAACCAATTATCTTATTGCCTAAAGCTTCACTTATGGCAAAAACTCCAGAACCAATAGCTATTCCTGTTTCAAGAGCAATTATCCCAGCAGCGGCATGTAATCCAGAAGTTATTACTCCTGAAGCAAGGGTTCCGGTGACCCCTAAATTAGCTATCCCCCCAACTCCTACCGATCTTACTGCTTGCAAGAAGGTCACAGTCCCAAATGTTCTAGCTGTGATTCCAGCTGTTAAAATCCCTACAGACCCTCTTACTACATATGATGGAACACTATACGCAAAAGTGCGTGTTGCGTTACTAGCAAATCTAAAACTATCCCCAAAAGATGGACATTTACTAAGGCCAAGGGGATCTACAAAATTGATTGGATTTTCGCCAACTAAACTATATAAATTCATGCCGCCAAGCAAACCGATAGGGTCTTCGCTGATAAACCGTTGAAACGAAGGTTGGTAATATCTTGCACGGTAGAAATAAAGGTCGGTTTCATCATTTTCTCTCCCCATAAATTGGAAGGGATTGGAGCCTGTACCTGTAACAATTACATTTCCAAATGGTTCATAACTGTAGGTGGTCTGTAAAGCCCCTATCGGATCTGTATCGGTTGCTGACAATTTTTAAAATGTCCGATACATTCGCCCAACTCCAATCTCCGTCGGAAGAAGTGCCTAACCCTGTCGCATCGTCGGCCCTGTTGAAATTGTCGTTGATAGTGGTTTGAGGCGTTCTCCACCCGTCATTGCTATATTCACTCGGTAAAAGGTTTCTTGATAACTCATCATTCATTCTGCCGTAGTATTTGAGCATGGTCGCTCCCGTCCATCTCTGTAGAGTATCCAAAGGATGCAATGCTTTATTTATTTTGTAATCTTCTCGGAACACAGAAACGGCTCTGTCTGTATGCGCACTGTTCGTCTTTTCCGTTTTAATGCGCTCTCCCGCTAAAAACAAATTGACATCTCCGTTTTTATTCTGTCGTAAAGGTTTGGGAGCGGTTTGTCCCGTAGGGTCTGACTTGACAGTCAAAATTTCCCATAGAAATTCCTTGACCGTTATTGCTTGAAATATTCCGTAGATGGTTTCAAGCTCTGTTTTATTTTCCAGGACATCGATGCTGTTACCTAAAAATATGGAGTCGGATATATTCTTTCGTTCTTTGTACGCGAATACACCGTATCCGATCGCTGTTTCACTTTCCTGCTGGGGAATGGTTCTTAAATCGAGTATACCCACCGCATCCCCGAACGGAGCGCGCCAATATACGTCTCCCAAAACATCCGTTTTTCCTTCGAAATGAGCGAGATAATAAAACATTTAAAAATCTTCCTTATACCAAATCGGCATTCGAATCCCCCCGGATATTCTCCTTGTTCTTCACTGTATCTCCACGCTGGCACAGATAGATTCGCTATCCACAGAAGAATCGATCCAAATTTTGTTTGCATTGGTCACTCGATATCCGATGGATTCCCCGGCATCCAGCTCGAACCCGTTGGATGTTACCCGGTCCTCGGATTCCCCAACATAAATAAACCCTGTATTTCCTTGCAGAGCTTTAATTACAACGGCATACCCATCCGGTATTTCCAGATCGTCATGTAGCTTCACGGGCGTCCCGGCTGTGGTTACCGTTTTTCGCCAAGTCCATAGTTTCGGTCTGTTGTATTTTTGGGTCATTGACTCATCACACTGAAATCGGATATGATCTGTTCATGAAATGGTTTCTTTTCTTTTATATTATGGTGATTATTGCCTGGACCATCGATGATTCGTATCCTTGAAATTCATGGCACTAAAGAAGGCAACGATTCTCTTGGAGGCCTTGTTCTCGGTACGTTCGGTGGAACCTGGGTTTCCTCCATGATTCTTCTTTGTTTCGGCGTCTGATCCTCCCCGGCTAATTTGGCCCTTACGAAAGCAGTGTTAGGTTTGATCCTAATGCATTTGAATGGTAATATTCATCACTAATTCCCTTTCGAATAAACGGCTCATCGATATTAAGACTCCGCAGGTATGTCACATCGATCGAACTTCCTCCAGCTTCAGCAACAATATCATTTCCGTCATATTGAAAACCTGTCGTTTCCCCATTGATTGTTTTGGTTATACCTCTCCCCAATGCATCATACACAAACGGCCTCTAACTCTTAACACTATGGACAACAAGCGACTTGCCCCCCCTACACTCCTCGCGCTTCAGATTTTTTTTTGGTTTATTTTGTTGTTTTTCTATCTGGTTTATTGAGTTCCTCTATTGCCTCAAACCACCGTCCTCTGTCCTCAAACTTGAAAAAATTTGAACAACAAGCGAATTGACCTTCTTAGACTCCTTACTGACCTTTTTTAATTTTCTTTCCCTTGAGAATGAAAACATATTTGGTCACCTAAATTTCCATAGTCGTATTGAAAGAGAGAATCATCACCTGATAAGAAAAAATGAAAAGGAACCTTTAGTTCCCACCAATAGTTAGAAACTTCTTCTGCAACGTTAAGAAACTTTTCAAACGTTTCAGGTGAAGAATTTAGGAATCGATCAGCATGGTCGAGATGGAAAACATACCACTTTCCAGGTAACCAGGACATATCCCTCAAGGAAACGATGATTGAATTCCAACTTGGATCAAACGGAAGAGGAAACTCAAAAACAGTCCAAATAAGGTGAAAGAAATCCATTTCATTTTTAATCCCTGATACATCCGCTTGAAACCACCTAAATCCCCTGCTTTTTGCAGTCCATTCAATATCTTGAACCTCTTCATTTGAACCATAAATTACATGAACAATTTTTTCGTTAATATTTAATTTCGGATTTACCCAAAGATCAGAATCAACACTTTCTTTGACAAGGGGCCCAATTTCTGGAACTTGGGCCGAAAATAAATCTTTTTCTTCTTGTGTCATCTCGAAATAACTTTCAAATTCATGCGAAATTGAAACAAACCAAGGGCTTCCATCAGGGCGCAAAAAGCACAGATCTTCAGGATGTGTAGGCTGTTGCCAACCATAAAGTCTATCTACAGCTTCTTTGAGTATTTGGGAAGAGCCCTCTTCAAGTCTAAAACGAAACACCAATTCCGGATTAGTAGACTTTGTACCCGGCCACTCATTTTCTTTAGATTTTTTTACAAGAAATGGTTCAAGCGATTTCAAAACTCCCAATGAATTAACTCCATCCTTTGCAACTAATAAAAATGTATTACAGAACTTAAACGATGCATCAATTAACATTTCATAAGCAGCTTTTCGAGGCTCTCTTAATAAATTAAAAATAATTCTTTTCATTTTATTTTCTCACTTCAATGTGCCTAACAGGGCCAACATTAATATGCTCAGTCGTGCTTCCAAATCCCTGCTTATTTCCCCTGGCAGGATGGGTTTGTGGGCCATGACCAGGCAACCCATACTCCTTCCTCCATTTATCAAGAGTTTTGGCATCTTCTGGGGTCACCCTACCTTTTTTCTTTGCTTCTTTTGCCAATTGAATTAGTGCATCCGTATTTGGGTCATTTCTAATTTTTTTAACGACTTGGGATTGCTTCTGAATTTTTTGAATATTCTTTTGGGTTTTATTTGCAACTCTTACCGCAAGACCAAATCCAGTACCAAAAGGAGTGGCTAATCCCGCCAGGTCAGCACTTAAAGCAGCAAGATTTACCTCCAACCCTTTCCGTCCATCGACTGCTAAACGGAGGAGATCATATCCGATAAAAGCTAAATCTAAAAAAGATTCAATATAAAGACCTGTAGAATCAGTAAAGTTAGTTGGAGAATTTCCCACATATGCAAACAGGTTAATTTGACCTCCGCCTAACCCTAATGGGTCTTCACTTATAAATCGATGCAAGATGGGGGAAAAATATCGGGCCCGATAATAATAAATTCCATTGCCATCATTCTCTCTACCTGTAAATTGGAACGGGTTTTCATTTGAACCCAATATTATGGTTTTCCCAAAGGGATCATAGTTATAGATTGTATGAACACTTCCAGAATCATCACTTAAAGCAAGAACAGAACCCAATGAATCAGAATGAAAATAATCGTATTCAGGAGAAATTTTTATAAAAGCTTCGTCAAAACTTAGAGTCCTAAGGTAAGTAGATTTAATTGTTCCATTTTTTATTTCTGCAAAGATATCGTCTACATCGAATATAAATTCTGTTCTTTCTCCACTAAAAGTCCTTATAATCCTTCTCCCCAACCCATCATACACATAACTCGTGCTCACTCCCGGCCCGCTGATGGCAACCAGCCTATTTCTTGCATCCCACGTGTACGTCGTCGTCCCACTTGCATCGGTTTGGGAAGTCAGGTTTCCATTGGCGTCATAGGTCTGGTTGGGGGTCGTGCTGTCAAACTGAATCTGCTCATTGGCGGCATCGTAAGCTGCCTGGACTGCATCGGGGAGCAATGTTGAGGTTCCACTTGTTCTGGTAAAAGAAATCCGATTTCCCGCCACATCATACGTATAAGTTAAATCCTCGATTATCGAAGAAGGTCCTTCATGAAGAATATTCGTCAGACGTGAGGCGAAATCGTAGGTGTATGTTGTATTGACTCCGTTTGGATAAATTAGAGAAGTACGCCGTCCCGCTGCATCATACCCAAGGCTAACGACTTGAGATCCTTGGGCCACTTGTGTCAATCGGGAAGCTGTATCGTATTCGTAAGTAACTGGCGTTTGGCCGTTTACCGTCATATTGGTCCGCCTGCCGATGGCGTCATACTGATATTCGACGGTTCCTTGAGGGGTTAATTCCTGAACAAGGCGATCCAGATTGTCATAGTTGAACTCAATCCGTCCCGAGGTGGAATCCTCAGCAACCGTCAACCTGCCTGCCGTGTCGTAAGTAAAAGCAGTCGTGCTTCCGTCATCGTACTGGGATAACGTTCTTCGATCCAAGGCGTCGTAGGTAAACGTACTGACCTGTAATTTGCGAGTCATTTCTAAAATCATAGGTAAATCTTTTTGATGAGGTTCAACTCCAAACTCAATGGACATCGCCCGAATTAAACCCTTACGATCCCTTGTTTAAATTGGAAAATAGTGATATGAACTTTTTAATATCGGCCTTCCTTACTTCTTAGATTCTATCCATCCAATTACACCCCCATAGACTAAAGCTCCGGGTATAAAATAAATAACCAACCCTACTGTAAAAAAATAAACTAGAATGGTAATAATTAGGGCCAGCAGTAGGGCATACAAAATAGAATTTCGAACAATTGCTGACCTAGTCCGAATCTTTTGCCTCGACAATAAATATGTATGGCCACTACTCAATAGGACGGCACAAATCGGATTGATAACCAAATTGGCTATAAAATGAAATTCATAAAGAGTTTTGTCCCCTTCAGGTGGAACCCCAAAAATGCCAATAGTAACCAACAATACAATCCCGATACAAAGCAGAACATTTTTTGAATAGTGTTTAAGAAGAGATGTTTTCATTTGCACCGCCTAACCTGATGCTCCGCTGGAGGATACAATGAGAAAACCCCTTCACCTGTAATCTGAGGGTTATGTCCATAGAGTAATTTTGGCTCTTTCCCCTCCCGATAGACGTAAATCTCGTAAGCTGGAAATCCGTCATGGGTTCCGGTTAAGCACATTTCCCCTTTATCAGAGATCTTAATTTTAAAATCAAGGGTTATTCCAGGTGCTAAGTTTTTACCGGATAATGGGTCTTCGAGAATTGGGTTTTTCACATTGCCTGAAACCCTTACTGTTACTCCTTCTTCTGTAAAAACGATAGACTCGCTGAGAGAAGAACCAGAGGCTTTTTTAGATATGTCAAGCGGTAGGAAAATAGTCGTCCCTGTATCGTGTTTTGCTTCAGACGTACGGCTCTGAGATCCAGACCGGGGTCGGACCAAGCTAACCTGTTGAAACATAATCATTCCCTTTCCAATTAAAGGCATTTTCGATCCTTAGAAGGCTCTTTTTAGCCGGAAAATGGCCCGAATAAGAAGGGTTCTCCTCCCGTAGTTCAAAATGATCCTTCCCCTCTATGATTCTTTTCCCATTTACCCTTATCCCTAATTGTTCCCTGATCCCTTCCACAAAATCCTTTCCCCCCACTGCTATACTCTCTGACCAATAAGATTCCCGGTCACTGGCATTTCTAATCAACTCTTCTTCAACCCACTCCTTGTGATTTTCTCTTAATCGTTCTGCCTTCGGAATTCCACACAGTTGCATTAACCCATTTGTATCTATAATCGAGTACCGTTTAGGAGGGGCTTGTATTTCCTGATAACCGCTATGTTCCCATTCACTGGGATGCTTCACCACTCCGGTTCTGACCATATTCAGATCGATATACACCAAACACTTTATCAAATGTTCACTGGTTTCGATGGCTGTTGCGTGATAGCGGTCTTCCCAGTATCCACCGCTTCTTTTTTTCCTTTGGTTGTATACCTGGGCGGTTCTCCCGGCTATCAATTGGATACTTTTGGAAATAACGCTCTGACCACTATCGATCAGCAATAAATGAATGTGGTTTGAGGTGACCATATAATTAAGCACCCGAAGCCCAAAGCGTTTTTTCGCTTCAAACAACCACTCCATCCAGCAGTCCCGGTCCTTTGAAAATTTCAGTAGAAATTCTCTCTGGTGACATCGATGGGTGATATGCCAAACGGTGTTGGGAACATAATGCCGGTTTGCTCTTGCCATTTTTTCCTTAAACCTTAGTTTTCAACACCCAAAACACCTGTTTAAGACCTAAAAACCTATCTCAAATAAATACAATCTTATTTTATTTCAACCATTTAACTTGGTCCGACCCGTTCTCAGGTTTTACCCCCGGTTTGAAAGGAAACGTGAGACATTACGACTTTCTCTCCAGAATGGCATTTCAGGCAAAACATCTCCGGCATTTTGGCTTCAATCGCTTGGCCTTCCTCGCGGCTTCCAAAAAAATGAATCCCGATCATCCGTAATCCCCGGACCTCTGATTCCAGGACTGCGGAAAATCCTTTCCCCTTATGGCACTCGATGCACGTGGGATGATTTTTAGAGGCGCCTGACGCGATCCATCCTTCATAGCTGGGCTGCATCTCATGACAGGAACCGCAAAAGGATGGCGATTGCTCCAGCACATGCCCTCCCCAAATCATCCCTGCTGGTAAAGCGACTATGGATGCCAATCCAACCAAAGGTAAAAATCTCCTCCAAACGTTCATTTAAAATTTGTAAAATCTTGTTTCAACAATCCTCAAACCTCAGGCTCTTACCTGTCTTCAATATGTTTTTCCACCTTTTGAAAAAGTTCTACAACATCCCACCCCTGATCTTTAAACTCTTTTTTGGGGTTACGTATCTTCGCGTAATTTAAAAGTGCCTCCTTCAACTTTTCCTTTTCCGGTATTTCCGATTGAGATCGCACTCTAATTTTTCCATTATCTAAATAAAGCTCGATTGGTTTCCCTTCTTTATCCCATCCAATATATTCGTTATTCTCGATATCAATTACTTCTAAGTGGTATTCTAATTTAGATTCGGATTCTATTAAATACATCCATTTATCCCTATCCTGTGCAAAAATGGGATAAGAAACATTCATATTTTTATCATTATCCTCTTTATTCTATTCTCTCAAACCTACCCCCAAGTTTACTCAATTTAAGCAATATTTTTAGATCCTGACTTATTATTTCCAAGGTTAATCCATTATCTCTAATTTTTATTTTGTTAAAGACCCCTCCCATCGCATTTCCCATTTTAATTTTTTCTAAATTTACCGGATTATATTCTTCAACATTATAAAATTCTAAAAGAAAACTTTCTGATGTTTTCTCTGGTAATCTAGTTTTTAAATAAAAAATCTTCTTTTCCGAATCATAGCCAAAATCCTCCAATTTAAACTCCGAATCATGCATTTCTCCAGATAGGATTTTAATATCATCTAGCGTTTCTATTTCCATCACTTAACCTCTGATTATCATTTAGGCCACCACCAAGGGTGGTTCTTCGGAAAGCGCCAAATGGTTTTTCCCCAACCAGGTCCTTTTATTCCTTGCAAATGGGGAAATTTATGGGGACCTCTTAGGTGAGGGGTGTGAAATTCTACCCTTATTAAAGTTACTGCTTCATATGCTATTAGACTAGTATAATGACACGTTAATTAAGAAACATAATGCTGACCCAGTTTCAGATCCGCATCTTGGCGAGTGAAGCTCCATGCGATGCCGCAACGGTCGGTGTTGCGTCGTTGCTGCCAGGCAGCCA
>Ga0299906_10000224_pt1 | contig 56125 bp, 47 predicted proteins | sample RVTome_14_FD_200259 | JGI IMG/M metagenome (GOLD analysis project Ga0299906, IMG submission 200259) | Soil microbial communities from uranium-contaminated site in the Upper Colorado River Basin, Wyoming, United States - RVT145D125 (version 2) ...
TAACCCCTGGGACAAGGTGATTTCCTACTATCATTGGGTCCAGGCGCTGGGGCACCGCTTCGCCGGCTTCGCGGACTTCATCGCGCAATGCCTCCGGCAGGACCGCTTCCCGCTGCAGCTGCCGAACTCGCGCGCGCTCTATCACATCGAGGGCGCGCTGGCGGTCGACCAGATCGGCGCCTACGAGACGCTCGAGCAGGACCTGGCCGGCATCTGCGCCAGGCTGGGCATTCCCTTCGACGGCTGGCTGCCCCGGGCGAAGGGCGGCCTGCGCCCGCAGGGCCGCTCCTACGCCGCCGACTACACGCCTGCGACCAGGGCCATGGTGGCGCTCTGCTTCGCGCCCGAGATCCGGCAGCTCGGCTACCGCTTCGCGGACGAGGAGAAGCACGAGAGCGTGGAGGCGCAGCTCGCCGCGCTCGGCCCGGCGCTGGCCAGCGCGCTGCCGCGCTCCAAGCCCTGTCCTTGCGGCTCAGGCCTGCGGTTCAAGAACTGCCATGGCGCCTTCGCCAAGGCCGCCCGCGCCGCCGACCTGCCTTAGGTCGCCGCCTTCCGTCAGCCGGCCAGGACGCAGATGCGCGAGCGCTCGGTCGCAGTCGTGGCCACCGACAGGAAGTCGGGCTCGGCCAGCGCGACGCAGCCGTCGGTCGGCGGATAGCCTGGGCGCGCCAGGTGCAGGAAGATCGCGCTGCCGCGCCCGGCCAGCACCGGGTTGTCGTTGTGACCGAGGATCACCAGCAGGTCGTAGATCCCGTCCTCGCGCCACATGGCCTCGGTGTGTCCCGGATAGGGCAGGTTCACCGCCTGGTTGTAGGCGCGGTCGTTCGGGTCGTCGCACCAGCCGAGCTGCGGCACCAGCGCGCGCACCGGCAGGCCGTGGGTTTCCGGCGGGTCGCGGCGGTCCGGCCGGAACAAGAGGTAGCGCAGGGTGAAGCAGCCGATCGGCGTGGCGCCGTCGCCCTCCCGCTTGTTCATCGCCACGCCGGAGCGGCCGACCGCGCACTGGAAGACGCGCGCACCGAAGCGCGCCTGCCAGCGATCGCGTCGCCGCGACACGAAGAGATCCATCGCCGCCCTATATAGGGGAGCCTCGCGCGGCGCGGAAGCCGGTCGGAACCGGCGACCTCAGAACAGGTGGCCGAAGCGGCGCGCCTTGGCCGCGAGGTAGGGCCGGTTGTGCCGGTTGTCGGGGAAGGCGTGCGGCACGCGCTCGGCCACGCGCACGCCGCAGCGCTCCAGCGCCGCCACCTTCTGCGGATTGTTGGTCAGCAGGCGGACCCGGCGGAGGCCGAGCCGCCGCAGCATTTCCGCCGCCGGCAGGTAGACCCGCTCGTCGGCATCGAAGCCGAGCTGCAGGTTGGCCTCCAGGGTGTCGGCGCCGCGGTCCTGCAGCGCGTAGGCGCGCAGCTTGTTCACCAGGCCGATGCCGCGCCCCTCCTGCGCCAGGTAGAGCAGCACGCCCGCGCCCTCGGCGGCGATCGCCTCGATGGCGCCGCGCAGCTGGTCGCCGCAATCGCAACGCAGGCTGCCCAGCAAGTCCCCGGTGAAGCACTCCGAATGCAGGCGGACCAGCACGCCCCCCTTGGGATCATGCGCGGGATCGGGCTGGCCGATGACGATGGCGAGATTCTCCAGCCCGCCGTCGCCGGGCCGGAAGGCGCGGATGGTGGCGTCCTCGGCGCCGGCCAGCGGCACGCGCGCCGCTGCCACCTCGACCAGGCTGCGCGCGCCGGCGAAGCGGTACTCGGCCACCGCCGCGGCGGTGACCGCGAGAATCTCGCCGTCCGCCAGCACCGCGTCGCGGCGTCCCGGCGCCACCGCGGCGACCAGCGCGGCCGGCAGCAGGCGCGCCAGCTTCACCAGGTCGATGGCCGCCTGCGCCAGGCGGCGCGGCGGCTCCGTCCGCGCGTCGCGCGCCAGCGGCCGGCTCAGCGGCAGGGTCGGATCGGCCAATTCGACGATGCGCTCGGCCGGGCGGTCGAAGAGCGCGAGCGCGACGAAGTCGTCCTGCGGTGCGACTTCGAGACCGAGCGCGGCGGCGCGCCTTGCGGTCAGCAGCAGCGCCGGCGCGGCGCCGCTGAGACGCCGCAGCGCCTCCAGGCCGGCCTCCTGCGCCCCCTCGGCCGCCTGTACCAGGAGCTGCCGATCCTCATGCTCCAGAAGCACGAGTGCGCCACGCCGAAGATCGCCCAGGGCGCGCGCTACGCCGGAAAGCACGGCGTCGTCGGCAAGAGCGTGGCTCGGCAGCGGTTCGATCATGGGCTCAGGCCGCAGAATCCCAAGGCGCTTGGGGGCCTTTACGCTGGGCGCCGGGTGATGGCAGCTTTGCCGCGGGCCGTCAAGCAGAGGCTCCGGGACAGGACATGACGGCAAAGCTCTGGCGCGACTGGGATCAGGAAGGCCTCGATAGGCAGCTCAATCTGCGCGCGCGCTGGCCCAGGCATCCCGAGTACTTCCGCGCCTGGGCGACCGCCAGCCAGCTGGTGCGCGAACGCCTGCCGCGGCGGCTCGACCTCGCCTACGGGCCGACCGCCGGCCAGAAGCTCGACTTCTTTCCCGCCGCCGGCGCGGCGCCGGCGCCGATGCTGGTCTTCGTGCATGGCGGTTACTGGCAGGCCTTGGACAAGAGCGACTTCAGCTACCTGGCGCCGCCCTTCGTCGAAGACGGCATCGCCTTCGTCTCGCTGAACTACGACCTGGCGCCCGCCGTCTCGCTCAGCACCATGGTGCGGCAGGTGGAGCGCGCCGTGGCCTGGCTTGCCGAACGCGCCGCGGAGCTCGGCTGCGATGCGCATCGCCTGGTGCTGGCCGGGCACTCGGCCGGCGGACACCTGACGGCGATCGCCATGATCCGCGAGGCGCTCGCCGCCGCCGACGGCGGGCCGCGGCCGCTGATCTCCGCCGGCTGCGCGGTCAGCGGCGTCTACGACCTGGTGCCGATCCGCCGTTCCTATCACCAGCAGGTCGTGCGCATCACCGAGGCCGAGGCCCAGGCGCTGAGCCCGCTCAGGCGCCAGCCGGCGGCGCTGGCGCCGCTGCTGGTGGCGGTCGGCGGCCAGGAGACCGAGGAATTCCTGCTGCAACAGGACGCCCTGGTGGCACAATGGCAGGCGCTGGGGTTGCCGATCGAGGCGCAGAGCCTGCCGGACGACAACCACTTCGAAGCCATCGATGCGCTGGGCGAGCGCGGGCACGCGCTGCACGACGCAGTGCGCCGGCTTTGTCGTCCGGCGTGAAGGGAGAGCGGCGATGTCGGCCTTGACCGGCAAGAAGGTTTTGCTGGTGGACGACGACGAGGCGCTGCGCCATGCGCTGGCCGAGCAACTGCGCCTGCACGAGGAGTTCAGCACGCAAGAAGCGGCGACCGGCCAGGGCGCGCTGGAACGCGCCAAGGCCGAGGCCTTCGATGCCATCGTGCTCGATGTCGGCCTGCCCGATTTCGACGGGCGGGAGGTCTGCCGCCTTTTGCGGCGCGCCGGCGTGAAGTGCCCGATCATCATGCTGACCGCCTCTTCCACCGACGCCGATCAGATCCTGGGGCTCGACGCCGGCGCCAACGACTACATCGCCAAGCCGTTCCGTTTGGGCGTGCTGCTGGCGCGCCTGCGCGCGCAGCTGCGCCAGCACGAGCAGAGCGAGGATGCCACCTTCTCCGTCGGTCCCTATGCCTTCCGTCCGGCGGCAAAGCTCCTGGTGCACCGGCAGACGCAGAAGAAGCTGCGGCTGACCGAGAAGGAGACGGCGATCCTGAAGTACCTCTACCGCACCGGCGAGCGCGCGGTAGGGCGCGATGTGCTGCTGGGCGAGGTCTGGGGCTACAACGCCGGCGTCACCACGCACACGCTGGAGACGCACATCTACCGGCTGCGCCAGAAGATCGAGGCCGACCCCTCGAAGCCGCAGATCCTGGTGACCGAGCCCGGCGGCTACCGCCTGGCGCCCTGAGCGGGCGGCTGCGCGCGCCGCCAGAGCCAGAGGCCGAGCAGCACGGTCGCCAGCGAGGCGCCGCCGAAGATCGCCCCGCCGAGGGTCCAGCCGCCGTGGAGCTCAGAGAGCACGGCCAGGATCACCGGCCCCAGCAGCACGCCGACGTTGCGGCCGGTCATGATGATGCCGAAGGCCGGCACCAGCGGTCGGCCGGGCCCCAGAAGGCGCGAGGGCATGGCGAAGAGCGCGGTCGGCGCCAGACCGGCGCCGATGCCGTAGACGGCGAGCGAGACGAGGCCGGCCGTCGCGCCCTGCGTCCAGGGCGAGAGGAACCAGCAGCCGGCCTGCAGCGCCATGCCCAGCGCCAGCATCGGCGCGGCGTCGAAGCCGTGCCGCATCAGCCAGCCGCCGGTCACGTTGACCACCGCCAGCACGCCGACCACCAGGAGATAGGCCCAGAGCGCCGCGTCCTTGGCCAGGCCGTGCACCTCGATCAGGTACTGCGGCAGCCAGGTCATGTAGGCGAAGTACTGGCCGCTGAACAAAAGGAAGGCGGCGCCGGCGATCCAGAGCGAGAACCGCTCCGCCTTGCTGAGGCCTGGGTCGCGTTCGTTGGCGTTGCCGGCGGCGGCCAAGGCCACGCTGCGCCCGGCCTGCAGCCGCCAGATCCAGAGCGCGAAGAGGAGCGTGGCGCCGACCGCCGCCCACCAGACCAGCGGCCAGTCGCCGCTGGCCAGCGCCGGCTGGGCCAGCAGCGCGCCGGCGATCTGTCCCAGCGGGATCCAGGCGGCCGTGGCGCCGATCACCAGCGGCAGATGCCGCCGGCTGGCGCTGCTGTTCGCCGTGGCCGGGCCGATCACCGCGCAGGCGGCGAAGGCCACGCCCTCGGCGGCCCGGGCCAGCAGCACGACCCAGCCGTTCTCGGGCACCGCCAGGGTCACGAGATTGGCGATCAGGAACAGCAGCAGGGCCAGCCACAGTGCCGGGAAGGCGCCGCGCCGCGCGATCCAGCGCGCCAGCCAGAGCGTCAGCAGGAGCCCGGCCAGGGCATAGACGCCCATGAAGCCGCCGACCAGCACGCGATCGTAGGCGTAGCGCTCCAGCAGGAGCGGCAGCACCGGCGGCAGCTTGAACTGCTGGAACGCCGCAAAACTGGCCAGCGACAGCCCGAAGGCAACGCCGGTCCAGTTGGTTTTCCTCTCCTGCGTCACGGACCTTCGGTATGGCGGCGGGGGGCTGCGAGGGACAGAAAGGTGATGGGGACGATCAGCTTTGAGCTCGGCGAGGCCACATATGTTCTGCTGCGCGCCTGGGGCGTACAAAGCCCTTTGGCGCCCGGCAGCCTTTCTATAGGGTTGGAACTGTGGCCGATAGCCTTGACCGTGCCCGTGTATCGGACCTTCCCAAGGCCGGGGTCGCGGCCGTGACCAGCTTCATGGTCCGCTTCTGGGGCGTGCGCGGCTCGATCGCCTGCCCCGGTCCGCAGTACGTGCGCTACGGCGGCAACACCTCCTGCGTCGAGGCCCGCGTCGGCAACCGCCTGCTGATCTTCGACGGCGGTACGGGTCTGCGTCCGCTGGGCGATCGCCTGGCGCAGGAAGGGCCGGTCGATGGCGATCTCTTCCTGTCGCATACGCACGTCGACCACATTCAGGGCTTGCCCTTCTTCAAGCCCTTCTTCATGCCGCAGAACCGCTTCCGCGTCTGGGCCGGCCATCTGGTGCCCTACATGAAGCTGCGCGACGTGCTCTGCAAATACATGGCCGACCCGCTGTTTCCCGTGCCGCCGGAGATCTTCGCCGCCGAGGTGGAGTACAACGACTTCGCCGTCGGTGAGCCGCTGGAGATCGTGCCGGACGCGGTGCTGCGCTCGGCGCCGCTGAACCATCCGCAAGGCGCCACCGCCTATCGTCTCGATCACGGCGGCAAGAGCCTCTGCTACGTCACCGACACCGAGCACACCGAGGGCCATAGCGACGCGCGCATCCTGCGCCTGGTCGCCAATGCCGACGTGATGATCTATGACAGCACCTACACCGACGAGGAGTATCCGCGCTACCGGGGCTGGGGCCACTCCACCTGGCAGGAGGCGCTGCGCCTGGCGGAGCGGGCAGGCGTGCGCAAGGTGGTACTGTTCCACCACGATCCCAGCCACGACGACGAGGCGATGGACCGCATCGCCGAGGCCGCCGAGCGGCAGCGCCCGGGGACGCTGGTGGCGCGCGAGGGCATGGAACTCTCTCTGCTCTAGGGCGGCCCCCTTGCCCCGGCGCCGCCCCCTGTTTCGAAGACCCTGGCTGCGCCGTCTGCGCCTGGGTGTGCCGACCCTCCTGGGACTGGGTAAGCTCGGCTGGTTCATCCCCTACCGCTATGCCGCCGCGGTGCGGCCGCCGCCACGCTATGCGGCACTGGAGCCGCTGTTCGAGGCGCAGCGACCCGACTTCGAGCGCTGGCTGGCGACGCTGGAGCGCTATGCCGAGCCCTTCGCCGCGATCACCGCCGGCGGCGGCCGCCCCGGCGCGCCGCGCTGGAACCAGGCCTGGTTTCCCCGTCTGGACGCCGCCAGCGCCTATGCCATGGTGCGCGAGCGGCACCCGGCGCAGGTGGTCGAGGTGGGCTCCGGCCATTCCACGCGCTTCCTCTGGCAGGCGATCCAGGACGGCGGCCTGCCGACGCGGCTCGTCGCCATCGACCCGGAGCCGCGCGCCGAGCTCGGCGCGCTGCCGGTGGCGCTGATCCGCAAGACCGTGCAGGAGGCGGGGCTCGCCCCCTTCGCCGCGCTGGAGCCTGGCGACCTGCTGCTGATCGATTCCAGCCACGTGCTGATGCCGGGGAGCGACGTCGATCTGATCCTGAGCGAGGTGCTGCCGCGCCTGCCCGCCGGCGTCGTCGTGCAGTTCCACGACATCTTCCTGCCGGAGGCCTATCCGGCGGACTGGGAGTGGCGCGGCTACAACGAGCAGCAGGGTCTGGTCGGCTGGCTTGCCTGCGGCAGGCTGCGGCCGCTTTTCTCCAGCCATCTGGCGGCGCGGCGCCTGGCCGGGCGCATCGCCGCCGGGCCGCTCGGCAGGCTGCCGTTGGTGGCGGGCGCACGCGAAAGCGCGCTTTGGGTCGAGGTGATGGGCTAGGCCATGCCACCATGCCCGCCGCCGATGGAATCCATCCCTCCGTCGAATGAGCCCCTGCGCTAAGTCTTGCATGCCATGATCACGCTCGCACAGGCGAAGACTTTCCTCTTCGGTCCCTCGGCCGCGAGCCTGCCGCCGCGCGTGCAGGCGGCGATCCGCGCGCAGCAGGACCAGAGCGAACGGCTGACCGGCTGGATCCAGCTCGCCGTCGTGCTGCTCTTTGCGCTGCTCTGGGCGATCTCGCCGAAGATGACGACCGGCGGCGCGGCGCTGGTGGTGCCGCTGGCGCTCGGCACCTACCTCGTCCTGACCGTGGTCCGCCTGCTCTGGAGCTACCGCCGCCGCCTGCCGGACTGGTCGCTGGCCTGCTCCATCCTCTTCGACATGACGCTGCTGCTGGTGGTGATCTGGTCCTTCCACCTGAGCTACCACCAGCCGCCGTCATTCTTCCTGAAGGCGCCGACGCTGCTCTACGTCTTCATCTTCATCGCGCTGCGCGCGCTGCGCTTCGAGGCGCGCTTCGTGCTGCTGGCAGGGGTGGCAGCGGCCGTCGGCTGGGGCGTGCTGATCCTCTACGTCGTGCTGGCCGAGCCCGGCAACCCGATGATCACGCGCAACTACGTCACCTACCTCACCTCGAACTCGATCCTGCTCGGCGCCGAGTTCGACAAGATCGTCTCGATCCTCACCTTCTCGCTGATCCTTGCCGTGGCGATCGGCCGGGCCAAGGCGTTGCTGCTGCGCTCGGTCACCGAGGGCCTGGCGGCGCGCGCGCTCTCGCGCTTCTTCGACGCCGGCGTGGCGCAGCAGATCAAGGCGGACGAGGGCGAGATCCGCGCCGGCCTGGGCGCGTTGCGCGATGCGGCCATCCTGTCGCTCGACCTGCGCGGCTTCACCCGGCTCGCTGCCGAGCGTCCGCCGGAGGAGACCATGCGCCTCCTGGCCGACTACCAGTCGCGCCTGGTTCCGGTGATCCAGCGGCATGGCGGCGCCGTCGACAAGTTCCTGGGCGACGGCATCCTGGCGAGCTTCGGCGCGGTCGAGCCGATGGCGCAGCCGGCCGCCGCGGCGCTGGCGGCGCTCGACGAGATCATGGCGGCGGCCGAGCGCTGGGAGCGGGAGCGGCGGCAGCAGGGCATGGCGGCGCCGCGGGTGAATGGCGCCATGAGCGCCGGCCGCGTGCTGTTCGGCGCGGTCGGCGACGAAAGCCGACTCGAGCTGACGGTGATCGGCGACACCGTCAACCTCGCCGCCAAGCTGGAGAAGCAGAACAAGGTGGTGGGCAGCCGCGCGCTGGCCGACGGGCCGAGCTACGCACAGGCCCTGGCCGAGGGCTATCGCCCGCCGGCGGAGCGCCGCTCTTTGCCTGGGCAGATGGTGGCCGGCGTCGGCGAGCCGCTCGATCTGGTGGTCCTGGCCGAGTGACTGCTGCGCTCACGCCAGGTCGCTGATGGTCGCGATCGCCGCACCGGTCTCGCGCTCCTTGCGCAGTGCCCGGGCGGCGGCGACCCGACGCCCGAGCAACCGCAGCAGCCGCGCCCGCAGGCCGAGCCAGGCGCGCCGCCGCCTCAGCCGCGGCAGCGCGGCAGGCACGAGGCGCCCCGCGCGCAACTGCCGCTGCGCGCGGTAGAGGCCGACACGGAAGTGATAGTTCAGGAAGTGCTGCAGGCTGACCGACTCGCCCTCCAGGTGATGCGTCACGGCCGCCTGCGGCAGGTAGAGCCCCCGGCCGCCGGCGGCGAGCAGCCGCTCGACCAGCTCGGTCTCCTCCCCAGGCAGGCCCGCGCGGCCGCCCCAGCCCAGCGTCTCGTCGAAGCCGCCGGCCTGGCGGGCCGCCGCCACCGCGATCGCCATGTTGGCGCCGAAGGGCAGCTGGCCGCCCACCGGCAGGGGCAGGCTCTCTTCGCCCAGGTCGAACCAGCCGGCGGGCCCGCCCAGTCGCACGGTGTAGAGCTGCCGGAGCCAGGCTTCGGTTCCGGGCGGCAGGTCCGCCACGATGCGGCCGCCGGCCGCGGCGAGGCCGGAGGTTCCGTCGAGGACTCCGGCATAGGCGGCGAGCCAGTCGGGCGGGCAACTCGTATCGTCGTCGAGGAACAGCAGCCAGGGGGCCGCGGCCGAGGCAAGCGCGCGATTGCGCGCTGCGGCGACGCCGGGACGAGACTCCACCAGCGAGCGGGCCGGCACCGGGAAATTCCGCAGGAGACCGGCCAGGTCGGTCGCGGTGGCGTCGGTGCTGCCGTTGTCAACCACCAGAAGCTCCCAGGCGCCGCGCCAGCTCTGGCGGCTGAGGCAGGACAGCGTCACCTGCAACCGCGCCCAGCGGTTGCGCGTGCAGACCGCGACGCTGTAGTGCGGCCTCGGGCTATCCTCAGGAGGCAGAATGGCTGACATTGCAAGGCCCGGTTCGCGCGCCGGAGCACCGGCGCCGACCGGGGCCAAGTGTCCGGGCCGGCGGCAGCGTTGGCAAGCACGGCCAAGGCCCCCTATCCTGCCCCTTCCCCGCCGGCGGTGCCCTTCATGCGCATCCTGTTCATCGTCATCGAGCAGCCCTACCCGCCACGTTCCGGCGCGGACCTGCGCAACTGGCAGAACATCGCGGCCGCGGCGGAGCGGGCGGAGACCGCGGTGCTTTTCCTCACCGCCTTCGAGCCGGGGGTCTCCGAACCGCCGCTGCGGTTGGCCCGCTGGCAGCGCCTCGACGAGCGGCCGCCACATCTCATCTGGCATCCGCCTCGGCCGCGCACGCCCATCGACCTCGACTACTCCACCGCGGCGCTTGCGGAGATCGCCCGCGCGCTGGCGGACTTCCGTCCCGACGTGGTGGTGCTGGGCCACACGCAGCTGCATGCATTGGCAGAGGCGGTGCGCACCGCCGGCGCCGCGCTCGTCGTCGACATGCACAATGTTGAGTCTGACCTCTTTCGCCAGCTGGTGTCGCCGCGCGTGCCGCTGAAGTACCTCGGCCGCCGATTGCTGGGGCACGGCGTGCGCCGCATCCGGGAGGTGGAGCGGCGCCTCGCCGGCCAGGCACAGCAGATCTGGCTCTGCTCGGCGAAGGACCGCGAGCGGCTGGTCGCCGTGGTCGGCAGCGCCGCCGGGCTACGGGTCGTGCCGAACGGCCTGCCGGCGAAGCGGTTGCGCGCCGAGCGGCCGCGCGAGGCGCCGGCGGCTGGCGGGCGGCCGCGCCTGCTGTTCCTCGGCCACCTCGCCTACCCGCCCAATGTGCAGGCCGCCTACTTCCTCTGCCGTGCGCTGGCGCCGCGCCTGGCCCGCATGCCGGAGCGGCCGGAGCTGGTGCTGGCCGGCCGGCAGCCCACGCGCAAGCTGCGCGCGCTGGCGGAGCGGGCCGGCGCCACGCTGGTCGCCGATCCCAGGGAGGTCGACCCGCTGCTGCGCGAGGCGGACATCATGCTGGCCCCGCTGGGCGGCGGCGGCGGCACGCGGATCAAGGTGCTGGAGGCGCTGGGCGCCGGCCTGCCGGTGATCGCCACGCCGCGCGCCGTCGAGGGCCTCGAGCTGCGCGACGGCAGCGAGGTGTTCCTCGCCCGCTCCGCTGCGGCCTTCGAGCAGCAGATCGCGCGGCTGCTGCGCGAGGCCGATCTCTATCGCGCGGCCAGCGCCGCCGCGCTCACGGCCGTCGCGCGCACCTTCGATCCCGAGCGGATCGCGGCCGTGGTGGCCGCGGCGCTTGGCCAGCTGGCGCCGGAGCAGCCCGCACTCTGCCCGGCGTGATCCCGCCGATCCTGCACCAGATGTGGCGCGACGCCGCGCCGCCCGCGCGCTTCGATGCCTGGCGCGCTAGCTGGGGGCGGCTGGGGCCGCGCTGGGAGCGCCGGCTCTGGACCGACGCCACGCTCGAGGCCTTCGTCGCCGAGCACTATCCCGCCTTCCTCGCCACCTATCGCGGCTATCCCCTGCCGATCATGCGCGCCGATGCCGCGCGCTACCTGCTGCTGGAGCATTTCGGCGGCCTCTATGCCGATCTCGACAGCGAGTGCCTTGGCGACTTCGATCCCTTGCTGGAAGAGAGCCGCGCCGTGCTGGCCGAGGAGCCGGCCGCGCACGGCCAGGCTGCGCTCGCCGCAAGCCGTGCCCTGCCGCGGCTCTTGAGCAACGCCGTCATGCTCTCCCCGCCGGGCCATGCGTTCTGGGCCGAGGTCAGGCGGCTGCTCGCCGCCAATGCCGGCGCGCGCGGCCCGCTCGATGCGACCGGGCCGTTCCTGCTGTCGGGCGCCTGGGAAGGTTTCGCCGCCAAGGACAGCCTGCGCATCCTGGAAGCCCGCAGCGTTGCGCCCTTCGACAACGCGGGGCGGCCCGTGGCGGGCGAGGGACCGGTGCTGGCGCGCCATCACTGGGCCGGCACCTGGGTGACGCCGCAGCGGCCGCTTTCGCCCTGGAAGCGCTGGCGGCGCGAGCGGCGGGCCCGCCGGCTGCTGGTTGCAGCGCCGGGAATGACGCCGGCCGAAGCCCGGGCCGGGATCGACGAAGGGGCCATCGCCGCAGGGCTGCCGGCGGGACGGCGCGTTGCGGTCCTGGTGCCGGTCCGCGCGGCGGCGGCGACGCTGCCTGCGCTGCTGGCCGCCCTTGCGCGGCTGCAGCATCCTGCGCAGGACCTCGCGCTGGCCTTCCTGGTCGCGGGCGGCGAGGACGGCAGCCTCGCGCTCTTGCGGCAATGGTCGGCGCAGGAGGGTCAGCGCTACCGGTCGCTTCGGCTGGTCGAAGAGGCGCCGCGCTACCTGCCGGTTACGCCGCGTTGGGATCCCGCGGCGCAACGCCGGCGCCGTGCCGGCATCGCCGCGGCACGCAATCGCCTGATTGCCGAGGCCCTGGGCGATGCCGATTGGGCGCTCTGGGTCGACGCGGACATGGTCGCGCTGCCGGCCGATCTGCTCGAACGGCTGTTCGCCGCCAAGGCGCGCATCGCGGCGCCCAACTGCGTGCGTAAGCCCGGCGGCCCCTCCTTCGACCTCAACAGCTACATCGAGGAGGCGCCGCCCAGCCTGCTGCAGCTCGGCCGCTACCTGACGGACGGGCTTTACCAACCGCCGGCGGGGCTGGGGCGGGTCTATCTCTCAGAGCTGCGCTACCGCCAGCGGGTGCCGCTCAGCTCGGTCGGCGGCACGACGCTGCTGGTGGACGCGGCCCTGCACCGGGGCGGCCTGCGATTTCCCGAGCAGCCCTACCGCCATCTGATCGAGACCGAGGCCTTTGCGCGGCTGGCGGGCGAGCTTGGCGCGGCCAGCGTTGGCCTGCCCAACCTCGAGGTGCTGCACGCCGAGAACGGCTGAGCGCGCTTCAGCGGTAGGGATCGGCGGCGTCGCGCAGCCCGTCGCCCAGGAAATTGAAGGCGAGCACGGTGACGATCACCGGCACGGCCGGCAGCAGCAGCCAGGGATAGAGCGCGACCACGTTGATGTTCTGCGCTTCGGTCAGGAGCACGCCCCAGGAGGTGATCGGCGGGCGCAGCCCGAGGCCCAGGAAGGAGAGCGCGGTCTCCGCCAGGATCATCGAGGGAATGGAGAGCGTCAGCGACGCGATCAGGTGGCTGGAGAAGCTCGGCATCAGGTGGCGGAAGATGATGCGCTTGGGGCTCGCGCCCATCAGCTGCGCTGCCGTGGTGAAGTCCTCCTCGCGCAGCGACAGCAGCTTCGAACGCACCGCGCGCGCCAGGCCGGGCCAGTCGAGCAGAGCCAGGATCAGCGTGATGCCGAAGAACACCCAGAGCGGCGACCAGGTCACCGGCAGGATCGCCGAGAGCGCCAGCCAGAGCGGGATCTCCGGGAAGGAGCGCACGATCTCGATCAGACGCTGCACGATGCTATCGATCCAGCCGCCGTAGTAGCCGGCCACCCCGCCGATCGAGATGCCGAGCACGAAGGAGAAGGCGATGCCGACCAGGCCGATGGTGAGCGAGATGCGCGCGCCGTAGATCGAGCGGGAGAGCACGTCGCGGCCCAGCCGGTCGGTGCCGAGCAGGTGGAGCGAACCGCCCTCTGCCGGACAGAAAAGGTGGAAGTCGAGCGTGAAGAGGCCCCAGAAGTCGTAGTCGTCGCCGGCGCAGAAGAAGCGCACCGGCTGGATCTTCGTCTTGTTCTCCGTATAGACGAGGCGGAGCGTCTCCAGGTCGCGCTTGGAATCGTAGCCGTAGACGAAGGGGCCGATGAACTCGCCCTCGTGGAAGAAGTTCAGGCTCTGTGGCGGCGCGTAGATGTGCTTGGTGTCGCGCCGCTCCAGCGCGTAGGGCGCCAGCATCTCCACGAAGAGGATGCCGATGTAGAGCAGCAGCAGGAACCAGAAGGAGGCCAGCGCCAGGCGGTGGCGCTTGAACTTCCACCAGATCAGCCGCCAGGCGGGCGCCTGGAAGTAGCGCTCCTGCTCCGGCGTCATCACCTCGACGGAGTTGGGATCGAAGGGCTTGTCGCTGACCCAGTGCTCGAGCTTGCGGGCGAGCTCGTCGCGGCTGTTGCCGCCGTCGAGGATGCCGCTCATTTCGTTGCCTTGCCTTCCAGGCGGATGCGCGGGTCGAGCGCCGCGAGCGCCAGGTCGCTGATGAAGATGCCGACGATGGTCAGCAGCGACAGGAACATCAGGAAGGAGCCGGCGAGGTACATGTCCTGGCTCTTCAGCGCCGCGATCAGCACCGGCCCGGTGGTCGGCAGGTTCATCACGATGGAGACCACCGCGGCCGAGGACACCAGCGAGGGCAGGTAGGCACCGATGTCGGCGATGAAGGGGTTGAGCGAAATGCGCAGCGGGTACTTCACCAGCAGCTTCAAGGGCGGCAGGCCCTTGGCGCGGCCGGTCACCACGTACTGCTTGTTCAGCTCGTCCAGCAGGTTGGCGCGCAGGCGGCGGATCATCGCCGCGGTGCCGCTGGTGCCGATGACGATCACCGGCACGATCATGTGGGTCATGATCGAGGCGAACTTGCCCCAGGTCCACGGCTGATCGATGTACTCGGCGTCCATCAGGCCGCCGATCTCCACGCCGAACCAGAGGTTCAGGTAGTGCATCATGATCAGCGCCAGCAGGAAGTTCGGCACCGCCAGGCCGAAGAAGCCGATGGTGGTGACGACATAGTCGCCGAGCGAGTACTGCCTGACCGCCGAGTAGACGCCGATCGGGAAGGCAACGATCCAGGTGAACAGGATGGTGGCGAGCGAGATGATGAAGGTGAGCCAGAGGCGGTCGCCGACCACATCGTTCACCGGGCGCTGGTACTCGAAGGAGAAGCCCATGTCGCCCTGGACCAGGTTGCCGATCCACTTCAGGTACTGCTCGAAGAAGGGCAGATCGAGGCCGTACTGCTCGCGCAGCAGCTGCACGCGCGCCATGTCGTTGGCGCCGCCGCGCGACTCCAGCTCGGAGAGGTAGGTGTCGAGATAGTCGCCTTCCGGCGCCTGGATGATGGCGAAGATGATGAGCGAGGTGACGAGCAGCGTCGGCACCATGATCAGTATGCGGCGGACGAGGAAGCTCAGCATGGCGTTGCCTAGGCGGCCTGCCGCTCGCCGATACTGGCGCGCACGAAGTGCCCCGGCTCGGCCTCGATCAGGTCGGGATGGCGCGACCCGTCGATGGTGAAGGGTTCCGGCCAGGCGGCCGGGTCGGAGGCGCGGCTGGCCATCAGCGCCGCCAGATCGAGCTTGTTCTCCAGCCGGGGCTCCGGCACCGCGGCCAGCAGCGCCTTGGTGTAGGGGTGCAGCGGGTTGCGGAACAGCTGATGTGTGATCGCCAGCTCGACGATGCGCCCCTTGCACATGACCATGATGCGGTCGGCGATGTAGTTCACCACCGCGAGGTTGTGGCTGATGAAGAGATAGGTCAGCCCGAGCTGCGCCTGCAGGTCCTTCAGCAGGTTCAGGATCTGCGCCTGGATCGAGACGTCCAGCGCGGAGACCGGCTCGTCGCAAATGATGAGCTCGGGCCGGAGCGCCAGCGCGCGCGCGATGCCGATGCGCTGCCGCTGCCCGCCGGAGAAGGAGTGCGGGTAGCGCCGGGCGTGGTAGGGCTTGAGGCCGACCACCGCCAGCAGCTCGTTCACCATCTGCTGCCGGTCCTCACGCGTGCCGATCTCGTGGATGTCGAGCGGCTCGCGCACGATGTCGCCCACGGTCATGCGCGGGTTCAGCGAGGAGAAGGGGTCCTGAAAGATGAACTGCACGCGCGGCCGGAACCTCACCAGCTCCCTGCCCTTCAGGCCCAGTACGTTGATGCGCTCGCCGCGGCTGTTGAAGAAGATGCGCCCCTCGTCGGGGGTGAGCGCGCGCATGATGATCTTGGAAAGCGTGGTCTTGCCGCAGCCCGACTCGCCGACCAGGCCCAGGCACTCGCCGCGCATCACCTTGAAGCCGACGTTGTCGACCGCCAGCACCTCGTTCTTGGTCGCGCGGCCGAGCAGGCGGCCCTTGCGCAAGCGGAAGCGCTTGGTGACGTTCTGCACGTCGAGCAGCGCCAGACGGGATTCCTCCGGCCGCGCCCCGCTGTCGCGCGCGCGCATCAGCTGGCCGCTCGGTTGCGTGGGGATTTCGCGCAGCGGCGTCAGCCGCTCGCCCGGTTGCATGTCGAAGCGCGGCACGGCGTGCAGCAGCGCCTTCAGGTAGGGGTGTTGCGGGTCGCCGAAGATCGTCGCGGCGCGGCCGCGCTCAAGCACCTCGCCGTGGTACATGACCACGACCTCCTCGGCCATGTTGGCGACCACGCCGAGGTCATGGGTGATCAGCAGCAGTGCCATCTGCAGCTCGGCCTGCAGATCGCGCAGCAGCTTCAGGATCTGCGCCTGGATGGTGACGTCGAGCGCGGTGGTCGGCTCGTCGGCGATCAGCAGGGCCGGATGGCAGACCAGCGCCATGGCAATCATCGCGCGCTGCCGCAAGCCGCCGGAAAGCTCGAAAGGGAAGGTGCGCAGCGCCCGCTCCGGATCGGGGAAGCCGACGTGCGCCAGTGTTTGCCGGGCGATCTCCTGCGCCTCGGCGTGGCTCACCTCGCGATGCAGCTCGAGCGCCTCGATCACCTGGTTGCCGACGGTGTGCACCGGCGACAGCGAGGTCATCGGCTCCTGGAAGATGATCGACATGCGCCCGCCGCGCAGGCTGCGGTAGGCGGCGCTGCGCGGATCGAGCTGTGTCAGGTCGACGCTCCGGCCGCCGCTCTGCGGGTCGGTGAAACGGATCGAGCCGCCTTCGATCTTCGCCGTGGCCGGCAGGATGCCCATGATCGCCTGGCTGACCACCGATTTGCCGGAGCCGGACTCGCCGACCAGCGCCACGGTCGCGCCCGGTGCAACGCTGAAGCTGACGCCGCGCACCGCCTCAAGGCGCCCCTCGGGCAGGCTGAACGTCACCTTGAGATCCTCAACCGCGAGAAGGTCGCCCACCCCTGTCCCCGCCCCCTGGCCCCCCTTGTCGCCGGCCATCGTTCCCCGCTCTGGCTATGGCCGTACGACCGCCGCGGCCCATTCGCTGGCCATCTCCGGCGGTTCGGTATCTTTGTCTGGATCGACGCCAAGGGTCAAAAGATTACCGGCGGTTACCGGATCGAAAGCGCCGCCTGCCTCGCGCACGGCCTTGGCCGCCCGCCAGGCGACCAGGGCAAAGCCGGGCAAGGCCGAATCGAGCGTGATCCGGCCTTGCCCGGCCTCCAGCTTCATTTCCAGGAAGCCGCCAGAGGGATCGTCGCCCCCCTGCTGCTGCCGGTGCTGCCGCCGGGTGCCGTAGAAGCGCAGGCGCAGACGGCTCAGCTGGTCCCAGGGCAAGGCCAGCTCGCGCCAGTCGCGCACGAAAAGGCCGCGCTCGGTGAGCGCGATACGCTGCAACTGCCGCTGCAGCGTGCGCAGCCCGAAATAGAGGAAGAGTCCCGTCAGGCTGCCGAAGATCAGGAGGATCCAGAGGCTCCAGGCAGCGTAGGCCAGCACGCCCAGTCCGATTGCCAGGCCCATGGCGGTGCGCAGCCAGTCGCCGGTCAGTGCGCGAGAGGGATAGGCGAGCCAGAGCATCGGGCGATCCTATCGGCCGCGACGGTCGCGGGCGAGCCTGGCCAGGATCGCCGCGCTCTGCGTGGCCCCGTCCAGCGACAGTTCGAGCGGCGGCGGCGGCGGCAGGTTGAGCGCGCGCTCGATTCCCTGGGCAAGGCTCGCCGCCGTCAGGCCCTCCTCCTCGACCAGCACCAGGCGGCCCTGTGCGGCCAGCAGCCGGGCGCGCAGGGTCTGCTCGCTCTCCTGACCGGCGGCGAAGGGCACCACGACGGCCGGCCGGCGCGCGGCCAGCACCTCGAGGGTGGTGTTGTAGCCGGCCTGGCTGATCGACAGCCGGCAGGCGGCGAGCAGCGCGAGAAAGTCGGGCCGCGCGCGCTCGACGCGGCAGCCTGCCGGGGCCAGGCCTACCAGTCGCTGGAAACGCGCAGCGGGCAGGTTCTCGCCGATCAGCACGCGCCAGGGCGCCTGGGCCAGCGGCGAGAGCGCGCGGGCGGCGAAGGCCGCTTCCACCAAAGGCTCGGCCACCGCGCCGCCGCCGGTGGAGACCAGCACCTCGCCGCTCTCTTCTTGCCCCGACGCGGCGGGCGCATTGGCGACGACATAGCCGGTGTAGCTCAACCGGTCGCCCAGGCGGACCGCCTCGGGAAAGGTCGCCTCGAAGGGGACCAGCGCCGGATCGCCGTGCACCAGCACCCGGTCGTAGAAGCCTTCGACCATCGCGAGGATCCAGGCGGTCTTCTCCGGTTGCCGGCTCGCGGTCAGGATGTCGCGCACCGAGGAGACGATCGCCGGCCGCCAGGGTGCGGCGCGGGCACGTTCGAGCAGCGGCAGCAGCTCGAAGCGCATCTGCCGCCGGCCGAAGGGAAACATCTCGGTCAGCAGCACCGCCGGCCGCGCGCGCTCGAAGACGGCAAGGAGCTGGCCGCGGCGCTGTTCCTCGATGGCCGGGTCGAGCCTCCGGCCCCCCGGCGTCTCCAGGCGGCTGAACAGCCTATCGGCGCTGCGCAGCGGCGGGTCGAGCTGGACCGGCACAGCGCCGCCGAGGTCGAGACCGGCCACCGGCTCGCCGCCGGTGACGAAGGCGACCGACAGCCCCGCCGCGCCGGCCGCGCGCGCGATCAGCGCGGCGCGGCGGATGTGGCCGATGCCCAGCAGGTGCTGCACGTAGAAGAAAAGCTCGGCGCTCATGGAGCCGGGGCGAGGGCGGTCAGGCTGACAAGGCCGGGCACGAGGGAAAGGTGGCCGTCGAGCCGCTCGAACAGGAACGCGCGTCCGGCCGCCGGCTTGGCCGGCGCCTTGCCCTGAAAGTCCCAGCCGGTCGCGAGGTGGAGCAGCGCGCGCAGCACGCCCTTGTGCGTCACCGCCACGCTGTCCTCGCCGAGGGCGGCCAGCCAGGGGAGCAGGCGCGCCGCCACCTGCCGCGGGCTCTCGCCACCGGGCGGCGTGAGGTCGAGCCCGCGCGCCGCCTCGGCGGCAAAGCGCGGGTCGGTCCGGCGCAGATCGGCGGGGCGCAAGCCCTCCCAGGCGCCCCAGTCCATTTCAATCAGGGCCATCTCGATCAGCGCCGGCTCGATCTGCGCTGACCGGCCAAGCAGTGCGGCGGTCTGCTGCGCCCGGCGCAGCGGCGAGCAAAGCAGCTGCCAATGGTCGGCGAAAGCCGGCAGGCGCCAGGTGGCCGCGGCCGCACGTCCGGCCGGCGAGAGCGCGCGCTCGGCGCGGCCCTGCAGCAGGCCGGCCTCGTTCCAATCGGTCGCCGCGTGGCGCAGGGCGAGCAGCCGGATCACGCGCGGACCGCCTCTTCCAGGATCTCGGTCAGACGCTCGGCCGCCGCCCGCAGGCTGTGCCGCTCGAAAACCAGCTCCTGCGCGCCCAGCGACATCTGCCGGCGCAGCGCCGGCGCACTCAGCAGCGCGCGGATCGCGGCGGCGAAGGTGGCGGCATCGCCGGGCTTGGTCAGGATGCCGCTCCGTCCCTCCTCCACGATCGCGGCCACGCCCGGCAGCTTGCCGGCGACCACCGGTGTCGCCGCGGCCTGCGCCTCGAGCAGCGCCATGCCGTAGGCCTCGCCGATCGCCGGCCAGACCGCGAGGTCGGCGGCGGCGAGCAAGCCGGGCACGGCCTCGGCGCGCAGCTCGCCCAGGAAGTGCACGCGTTTCTTCCGCCCGGTGGCGAAGGCCTGGAAGGCCCGCTCGACCTGGGCGCGCGCCGGGCCGTCGCCGGCGATCAGCAGCTGCCAGGGCAGGTCGGGCAGGCCGCGCAGGCTCTGCGCCAGCAGACGATAGGAGGCAAGCTTGTCGCCCTCGCGCATCATCGCCAGCGCCACCAGCCAGGGCTGCCGCTCGTCGGCTTCCGAACGCTCGGCCCATTGGCGCCGGTGCTGCGCCCGCGCCCGGCTCGCCTCCTCGTAGGGCGCGCTGTCGAGGAAGGGGTGCAGGCGGCGCTGCCGCCAGGCCGGCAGCAGCGAGTGGCCGTCGTCCGGATTGAGCGTCAGCAGGGCGCGGGCCTCGCCCATGGCCTGCTTGGCGGCGCGGTGGCCGTAGTCCCAGGGGCCGCCGGCGCGCTTCTCGGCCAGCGAGGCCTCGGCCGCGAGATAGGGGATGCCGAGCCCGGCGGCGACGCGCGGTCCGATGAAGTCGGGCGCCTTGTAGTAGAGGTGGTAGGTCAGCCAGACCGACGGCCGGTCCGCCGGGTGGCGCGCCCGATAGCGCTGCAGCAGCCGCTTGGCCAGCCGCTGGCCCAGGCGGTCGACCCGCGCCTGGCGCTCGGCGTCCGGCGTCGCCTGCCAGGAGCGCAGGCGCGAGGCGATCTCCACCTGGTGGCCGCCATCCTTCAGCGCGCGCAGCAGCAGCTGCGCCATCTGCCGGTCGCCCGAGGGGACGGGATGGTCCGGCGGCTTCATCGGCGCGTAGAACGCAACCCGCATCGACCCTGCCCTAGCCGGCCACAGACGCGGCCACGGCCGGCCGCGCGACGCCGAAACGCGCCGCCAGGGCTTCGACGGTCCCGGCCGCATCGAAGTCTTGCCGCACACGCGTCTCGGCCGCCGCGCCCAGCCGCCGGCGCAGCGCCGGATCGCCGATCAGCCGGGCGAGCGCCTGGCTCAGCGCCGCGGGCTCGCCCGGCGGCGCCAGGAGGCCGGTGACGCCGTCCTCGATCAGCTCCTGGATGCCCGGCAGCGCCGTCGCGAGACAGGCCAGGCGCTGGCTCGCCGCCTCCATCAGCACGTTGGGCAGGCCATCGCGATCCCCGTCGGCGGCCACCTTGCTCGCCAGCACGAAGAGGTCGGCCGCGCGGTAGAGCGCCAGCACCTCCTGCTGCGGCAGGGCACCCCGCCAGTCGATGCGGCCGGCGAGACCCAGCTGCTCGGCCAGGCGCTTCAGCGCGCCCGTCTGCTCGCCGCCGCCGACATGGGTCAGCCGCCAGGCGACGCCCTGCGGCAGCTGCGCCAGCGCGCGCAGCAGATCGTCGTAGCCCTTCTTCGGCACCGCGCGGCCGACCGAAAGGAGCTGCACCGGCGCTTCCGCCCGGCTGCCGTCGCGCGTGCTTTCCGCCGCCGGGGGCGGCGGCCGGCGGCCGAAATCGAGGCCGTGATAGACCAGCGCGACCTTCTCTGCCGCCGGCGCGAGCTGGGCCAGGTGCCTGGCGCCGGTCGCCGTGCAGGTGACGAGCCACTGCAGCTCGGCCAGCTTCTCGCGTTTCTCCCAGTCCGGGATGGTCCAGATGTCCTTGGCATGCGCCGAGCAGGACCAGCTGCGCCCGGTCAGCAGCGCGGCATAGCGCGCCACCGAGGCCGGCGTGTGCAGGAAATGCGCATAGAGGTGGGCGATCTCGGGCGGCAGGCGCTCGGCCAGCACCAGCGCCTGGCCGAAGCGGCGCACCCGGTTCGGCGTCAGGTCGCGGCGCAGGTCCTTCAGGAAGGCGCGCCGGGCGGCGGCCCAGCCCGGGCGCCGGCGCCCCTTCCACCAGGCGCTGAGCACGCTCCAGGGCGCCTGGTAGAGGTATTCCGGCAGATAGTCGACCGGTGCCTCGAGCTCGCGATGCACCGGATGGACCGCGCGGTCGGTCGGCCGGCGCAACGAATAGAGCCGGAGCGGCAGCCCGCGCCTTTCCAGCGCCAGGAGCTCCTGCGCGATGAAGGTCTCGGAGAGCCGCGGATAGCCTTTCAGCAGCACCGCGATCGGCGGCGGCGAGGCGATAGACGGATGCTGCGGCTCGGCCATGACGGCCGTAGCTAGGAACTGGCTTGCCGCAGCGTCAAGGGTTTAGCACGCGGTGCGGCTCACTAGGCAACCGCGTGCGCGTCGAGACGAGAGTATCATTGATTCAAATATGAGTCCTACCCAGAAACAATATTGTTTTTTCTTACAGCGGGCGATGTCAGAGACTAATAGGCTTGATTCGACTTTGCACTTCTCTACCTTGAGAGAGCGCCGGGAGCGCGTCACTTAGCGCGTCGAGACCACGGTTTCGCCCGGCGTCATTTCCAGCCGCGCTTTGGAATTTTGACCAACCCATAGCCTTCTATCTCGCCTGTCGAACTGGTGCGAAAGGACGGTTGCAGCGCTTCGAACCATCGACTGTCATTGCGTTCGAAATGACGCCAGACCGCGCCCGCCACTAGGTCCGCTATCTGAATGCCGATGCTGTGGTTGGACGGCGTGAGGAACACGCCTTCGATCAGATTTCTGTAGTTTGCCGTGTTTGCTGCCGTTGTGTGCAGTAGCCTCTGATGGTGAGTTCGCAGCCGCTTGTCGTCCATCGTGTTGCGATGATCGCAGACGATGATCCCGAACTCTGGGCGACCGCCGGCTGACCGGGACACGTCTTGCAGATGATACTGGAACCTTTCGGTCGCGCTCTTGAAGCAAAGGTTGTAGACGTCGTCTTGCGATCCAACGGACGCCATTTGGTAAACAGCTGCTGCAGAGCAGACGCAGGCGACAATCTTTAACGACCTATCTGAAACAACTACTTTGCAGAGCTCTGCGCGGATTTCATCCCGTTGCTCACGCGGAAGGTGTCGCATCGGATTCTTGTCGTCAACGTTCTCTGGGGCAAAGAATCGCCACTTCAGCTCTCCGCGAAGGCCGCGTCGAACCTTCATGCCGTGCACCGCATCGCGTAAGCGATGCCAAGCATTCTCTGGGACGATCAGGCCTGCGAGAACGAAGTACCTCCCATCGCGCTCCGCGGAGCGTGGTGGCGTTCCGGACTCGTCGAGAAACAACAGATGCATGCTGCAACAGTAGCATGACGTAGCGGTCGTCGCCGACTAGGTGTAGGCGGAGCAAGCCCTTGTGTCTCACAGCAGCGCGGGGTCGAGGGTGAAGAGGTCCTGCGTGCGGCCGACGCCGCGCAGCGCATAGCGGCCGACCGAGACCAGCGTCGCTCGTCGGCGATCGTCGTTTAGACGCGCAGGTCCGAGAACCAGAGCAGGGCCTGCTGCTGGCGCAGTGGGTGGTCGAGGGCGAGCCCGAGCTCGACATGTTTCCCTGGGACATGGCGCGCTACGGCACCGCCTGGGCTACCAAGGCCTTCACCAAGGCGCGCGCGCTCGACTGCTACGCCAACCGCTTCAAGATCCACTTCCCCTATGAGGAGCGCGAGGCCGGCCGGCCGATCCGCGTCAGGCCCGTCTACCAGCGGCAGAAGGAGCTGGGCGCGGTCTTCGGCCTGAACGCCGGCTGGGAGCACAATTTCTGGTACGCCGGCGAGGGCGTGCCGGCGGTCGACGAGTACGCCTTCGAGCGGCAGTCCTGGTTCAAGCCGATCGCGGCCGAGTGCAAGGCGCTGCGCGCCGGTGTCGGCGTGCTCGATGTCTCCAACTACGCCAAGTACATCGTCGAGGGCCCGGGCGCCGGCGGCTGGCTCGACCGCATCGTCGCCAGCAAGGTGCCGACCGAGATCGGCCGCTCTTGCCTGACGCCGCTGATCGGCCTGCGCGGCGGCATCGCCGGCGACTTCACCATCACCAAGACCGGCGAGGACCAGTTCCTCATGGTCGGCTCGGCGCTGGCCGAGCGCTACCACGCGCGGTTCTTCAACATGGTGGAGAAAACACCGGGCGTGACCATGCGGTCGGTGACCGACTCCTGGACCGGCTTCAACGTCACCGGGCCGAAGTCGCGGCAGCTCCTGCAGCGGCTGACCAATGCCGATCTCTCGAACGAGGCTTTTCCCTTCATGCGCTCGCGCCGCATCACCGTCGGCGGCATCGACGCCATTGCGCTGCGCGTCTCCTTCACCGGCGACCTGGGCTGGGAGCTCTACGTGCCGGAGCAGGACCAGCTGCCGCTCTACGACGCCGTCTTCAAGGCGGGCGAGGACCTCGGCGCGCGCCCCGTCGGCGGCCGCTCGATGCTCTCGCTGCGCGTGGAGAAGGGCTACGGCTCCTGGAGCCGCGAGTACTCGCCGGAGTACTGGCCGCAGGAAGTCGGGCTCGACCGCCTGGTGAAGCTCGACAAGTCGGAGTTCATCGGCCGCGAGGCCTACCTGAAGATCAAGCACCAGGAGCCGCGCGAGAAGCTGGTCTACCTGACGGTCGAGGCGACCACGGCCGACGCGGTGGGCGGCGAGCCGATCTTCACGCCGGATGGCGAGCCGGTCGGCCGCGTGTCGTCAGGCGCCTACGGCCACTCCATCGGCCAGTCGGTCGCGCTCTCCTTCATCAAGACGCCCTATGTCGAGGACGGCGCCGCGTTCGACGTGGCGATCCTGGGCAAGCCGCACCGGGCGAAGCTGCATGGCGCACCGCTGTTCGACCCGAAGGGCGAGAGGCTGCGGGGTTAGGGTAAATCCAGTCCCGGGGTCAAATTGAACCGCTGCTCCGATAGTTAGTTCACCTCGAACTTCTCGATAGCTTGAATAATCTTCCTATTCTTCAAATCCTTTTTCAGCGTTTCTAGTGCCGCGTCCCTGCTCTTCTTAACAAGTTTCCGTACCTCGGCCAGGAACTTTTCTTCGGTCGGATATCTGTCTAAGGTTTTAGTATCGTAGAAATAATCATTTTCTGTACCTGGCCATTGGAAACCAGCCCAGAGATGCCACTTAAGTGATGAATTACTCTTGATTCTATTCAAATTGAATATGATTCCTGCGCACAGGTAGAGCCATCTATCTGCCTGAAGCCGCTGTTTCAGAAAAAAATCCACTTCCCCGGAACGAACAAATTGGCCTCTGCTGCCAGGAATTCTGTCCGGCTTTCTTGCGCTCATTGGATTTTGACCAAGGAATTTGCCGATTGTGCCGTGGAGACGTTGAAGATCAAAATGTGGAATCACTACAAATTCTCTCGTCGGCCTAACTTTCGTGAGGTATCTATTTTGAATCTGCAGCCGTTCTCCCACTATCTGTAGATTATTCATTACCTGCGTAATCAACGATGGGCCTTTGCTCAAAGCATTGTCACTGTTCAGACGCCCCAACCCGTGCGCGTGCGGAAACCCAAGCATCTGGTTGAGCAGAAGCATCATTGCGGTTCGGTCGGCTCCGTTCTTGTGCAGTTCCAATGATCTGTAGGTCGTCACTCTGATATCCTCCAGATACTCGCAAAGCATTTGGGCGGGCGGCTCTTGATCAGAATGCTTTAAGGCACTGACTATTTCGTGATACCTGAGCTCATAGACAGGCAACGATTTCAGTCGAGCAGACTCTACCTGCACTCTCTCTTTCTCTTTCAAAGGGAAACGGGAGATAATGATGAATGCAACCTTTGGTTCCTTCGACATCCTGATCCAGCGAAGATAATCAGAGATTTGAGCAGCATTACTCTTACTCCCAACATCATCTTCTTTGATCTCTACCAATATTCGAGGCGTGCCATTGATTAGAATAGCCAGATCAGCTCGTCGATCTCCGCTGGCCCCTCGCAGGCGATGCTCGGTCCGTGGCGTCACAACCGCGCTGCGGGTTTTGAGTTCATCAATCAGCTCGGACCGTAAGCCTGCTTTGCGCATCAACCCCAAGAGCACACCGCGTTGACGTTCAAAGGTTTTTTCAAGAAGAATTGCTAGGTATCGACCTGAATACTTGCTGTCGAAACAGTTCCTAATATCAAAATACAAGCCAGTCATGCTGTCCTTCCGTCGAGAACGCTTAAAATGAGTCCGATTTACCGAATTGCAGCGAACGGGCCATGACCGTTGATTGGATGTCGCTTCAGCACACAACCATCATCCGTCCTCCTCGGTGTCGTCAAGTCAAGCACGTTCCCAGAGGCCAAGCAGCTCGTTGGAGATCGATCGGCGGAGCGAAAAACCGAAGGGCTTCAGTTCCCTCTCTATAGCGGCCAGGGTCTGAGCGGGGACCGGCTCGTTCCTCGGGCCCAGGACCTCGACTTCGCCGAGCACGCGTGGAAAGGCCGGCCCGAAGGTCAGCACGGCGACCTGGCCCGGCGCTTGCCAGCGATAGTAGTAGGCATCGCCATCAAGGACGGTGAGCACGCGGCTGCGGAGACAGTTTCGGAACTCCTTCGCGCAGGCACTCATCGCCTGCGCGCTGGTCAGCGGCCGTAGCTTCTCAGTGCCCGGCCAGGGTGGCAGCGGGAAACGATCGGCTTGGTAGAGCGTTCGCTCGACCCAGAGACTGAGCTGCTCGTAGGTGGTCATCCGCTGCAGACTGCGGTGCAGTGCGTCGTCGTCGGCTCTCGAGCAGTGCGTCCGGATGGCTATCAGCAGGTTGTTCAGCCGCACGACGCCGTCTCTCCTTCCCTGTGCAACCAGATGAAGGATGTTCGGTAGACGCGCGACGGGATCGAGCCGGTCGAGCAGGTCGAGCTCTTTCTCGCCGGTCAAGCCGAGGTGGCGGATCAGCCGCAGCCGGCGTGGATCGGCCGGTGCGGCGAACTCGCGATGCAGGCGTGCGTAGAACGCCGGACTGGCGGCACCTGGGCCGAGCTTGGCGAGCGCGTTGCGATAGCCGGAGGGATCGCTGCCGTAGTGCTCGGCGATAAGTTGTGTGCCCTTGCGCAGCCTGAGCCGCTCGCCCAGCCGACCGAGCTCCCAATCGCGCTCGGCCGCCAGTTCCAGGGCCGCCAGCACGGCGAAGATCACCTGCCGCCGGCCCGGCGGCGCGCGGTAGAGATCGCCGAAGAAGCCACGGTCCTCGCTGTCGATCCGGCTGGCCCATGCCTCCGCCCAGCCGCCGGCGCCTTCCGGCGTCATCTGCATCTCCCGCGCCCCTCAGCGGAACTTCAGGCGGCGCAGGCGACGCGCGCAGGTGATGACCCGGCCCTCGGACGACTGCACGAGATAGACGTCGAGGTGGTCGGCGACCCGCGCGTAGGCCGCGCGGCCAAGCTGCCGCCGCGCCTTGGCCCGGCTTGCCCTGGTCATGAACAGCACCTCGGCGCCGTGTCTATAGCCCTCGTCGCCGAACCGCGACAGGACCTCCAGAACGTCGGCGGCAATGCCGCGCTGTCGCATCCGCAGCTCGCTGTGTCGTGTGTGCATCATCCCCTGTCCTCCGCTTGCGCTTTCGGTGAGACTAGCGACGATGGGTGTCAAATACTGTCACCTTACGGCCGGATTGCCGAGCGGCGCCGGCAGAGGACGGAGGCTGTGATGTCCTTCACCAAGGGCGCCGACCTGCTGCAGCTCGCCACCATGGCTGCGGCGCGGCGAGAGGGCGTGACGATCGAGGTGGTGCAGCGGACCTTCGCGGTTTCCTGGAGAACGGCGCAACGCATGCTGCGTGCCTTGGAGCGACAGTTCGGCGAGACGACCACAGAGATCGGCGAGGACCGACGTTGGCGCTGGAAGCTGCCACAGGAAGCGGTGCGAGGCCTTCTGTCCCTGGAAGCCGAGGAACTCGCAGCGCTCGACCTGGCGGTCGAGGCGCTGCAGCGGCAGGGGCAAGGCGCCAGCGTCGACACGCTGAGCTCCCTGCGGGAGAAAATCCTGGCGCTGACGCAGCGCGGCCGCGGGCCGCATTTGGAGCCCGATCACGAGGCCCTGCTCGAGGCGCAGGGCGTCGCGGTGCGGCCGGGCCCGCGACCGTTCAACGATCCGAAGGTGACTAAGACCGTGACGGAAGCGATCAAGGCCGGTCGCTGCCTGAAGGTTCTCTTCCGGCGGCACGGACAGCCGAGAGCGAAGTGGATCACCCTCGCCCCGCTCGGCATCCTCATCGGCCTTCGGCGTTACCTAGTCGCGATCTTTCCCGGCGAAGAAGGGGCTCGGGCTCGGCTTCATCGCTTCGAGGGCATCAGGAAGGCGGAGCTGAGCGAGGAGAGTTTCGGCCGGCCGGCGGGGTTCGACCTACATCGCTTCGCCAGACGGTCTTTCGGCATGTACCAGGACGAGCGCGAGTATGGCGAGGTGGTCTGGCGCTTCCTGCCGAAGGCCGCGGCAGCGGCCCGCGACTTCGAGTTCCACCCCGACCAAGTGCAGGAGCGCCGCAAGGACGGCTCGCTCGTGGTCCGCTTCAAGGCCGCGGGCCATCTGGAGATGTGCTGGTACCTCTACGCCTGGGGCGATGGCGTGGAGGTGCTGGCGCCCGAGGCGCTGCGGCGGCGCTGCGAGAGCTACCGCCGCAGTGACTTCGAGAGCACGCCCTGAGGACTTCGCCTCACCTCAGCGCAGGCGGCCGCGCCGCACCGCCACCGGCTCGTTGGGCTCGCGGGCGAGCGCGACGCGCTTGGCGCCGCTGGCGAGCCATTTGCGGGCGAGGCGCACGACGTTCTCGCGCCCGTCCAGCAGGCCCGGTACGACCACGCTGGAGGGTTTCGCCTGCTGCGGCAGGTGACGCAGCGCCGTCGCCATCTCGCGCGCGTCGAGCTGCGGGTCCTCCGGCAGCATGTGCACCAGCCCCAGTTCCTGCGCGCGGCTCGCGCGCAGGAACTGCTCCTTGCGCGGCACCGTGCGCGGGATGATCAGCGCGCGCTTGTCGAAGGACAGCACCTCGCAGAAGGTGTTGTAGCCGCCCATGGAGACGACGCCCACGGCGCGGTCGAGCAGCGTCTCGATGCGGGCGTCGAAGGTGATCGCCTCGACGTTCGGGAGCCGCTGTGCGCGTTGCAAGAACTCGCTCTGCCGCTCGCTCGCCATGAAGGGGCCCAGCACCAAGAGGGCCGGATGTGGCAGGCCGGCGTCGCTTTCGTAGGCGCGCAGCACCCAGTCGATGATGTTCTCGCCGTCGCCGCCGCCGCCGATGGTCACCAGCACGTAGGGCGCGTGGATCTTCTCCAGCACCAGGGTCGATTGCGTCTTCGGCAGCTGCCGGCCCAGGTAGCCGGTGTAGGTCATCTTCTTGCGCACCGAGGCCGGCAGGTCGATGCCCTCCAGCGGGTCGCAGATCTGCGGCAGACCGTAGATCCAGATGTCGTCGAAGTAGTTGGTGAGCGCCGGGACGACGTTCTTGCGCTCCCACTCGCTTTCCAGCAGCTCCGGATCGTCCATCACGTCGCGCAGGCCCAGGATGCAGGGCACGCCGCGCGCGGTCAGCTGGCGCAGCGTCGGCTCCACCTCGCCGCGCAGGCCCAGCGGCTCCTTGTCGACGATGAAGACGTCGGGGTCGAAGATCTTGGCGGTGTGCTCGACGATCGAGGCGCGCAGCGCCAGGGTCTCCTCGACGTCCATATGCAGCTTCAGCGAGGTGTACTCGCCGTTGCGCAGCTTGATGACGCCCGGGATCCGCACGAAGTCGACCCTGGCGCGGAAGTCGAAGGAGCCGATGATCGGCGAGCCGGAGAGGATCAGCACCGAAAGGTCGGAAACCGACTCCACGAGGGTGTGCGCGATCTCGCGGCAGCGGCGCAGGTGGCCGAGGCCAAAGGAGTCGTGGCTGTAGATGAGGATACGCTTGCCTTTGCGTCGGGCCACGGCCCTCTCTCCCCGATCGTAAACGGGCCACTTCAGCAGCAGTCGGCCGGCTGCCCGCCATGCCCCCCGGCTCAGCGGGCGGAGGGTACTATGCCATAGGCCTGATACGCTGAAAATGCGTGGCGCATCCACCTTGCCAGTCGTTGCGCTCGCGCTCTTGCGCTAGAGTGCGCTGCGGCAAGGGGCCCAGGGTCCGCGGGGGGACCGCAGTTTTTGCATGGAATCTAATCTTTTCAAGTACATCTGGCGGCACAGCCGCGTCGAGCAGCTTCGCATCCTGCTCGTCGTGCTGGCATCGATGCCCTTCTATTTCCTCTCGTTGGACCTGCCGAAGGACATCGTAAACCGCGGAATCCAGGGTCAGCAGTTCGCGGGTCCGGGCAGCACGCAGGCCTTTTTCGCCTTCGACCTGCCGTTCGGCGAGTTCCTGACCGGCAGCCCCGTGCCGATCTTCGACGGGTTTCTGCTCGAGCAGTCCGAGCTCCTGGTCGCGCTCTCGCTGGTCTTCCTGGTCCTGGTGGTGGTCAACGGCCTCTTCAAGCTGTTGATCAACACCGCCAAGGGGCGGCTGGGCGAGCGCATGCTCCGCCGGCTGCGCTACGAGCTGACCGACCGCGTGCTGCGCTTCCCGCTGATGCACCTGCGCCGCATGAAGCAGGCGGAGGTCGCCACCATGATCAAGGACGAGGTGGAGCCCTTGGGCGGCTTCATCGGCGACGCCTTCATCACGCCGGTCTTCCTGGGCGGCCAGGCGCTGACCGCCCTGGTGTTCATCCTGGTGCAGTCGCTCTGGCTCGGCCTGGTGGCGCTGGCCATCGTGCTGCTGCAGGCCTGGATCATCCCGCGGCTGCGCCGCCGCATCCTGGTGCTCGGCAAGGAGCGGCAGCTGACCGCCCGCCAGCTCGCCGGCCGCATCGCCGAGATCATGGACGGCGCGGTCGACGTGCACGCCAACGACACCTCGAACTACGAGCGGGCCGACATCGTGAGCCGGCTCGGGCGGATCTTCCACATCCGCTTCGAGATCTATCAGCGCAAGTTCTTCGTGAAGTTCATCAACAACTTCCTCTCGCAGCTCACGCCCTTCATCTTCTACCTGCTGGGCGGCCTCCTGGCGCTGTCGGGCCAGCTCGACATCGGCGCGCTGGTGGCGGTGATCGCCGCCTACAAGGACCTGCCGGGCCCGATCAAGGAGCTGATCGACTGGGACCAGCAGCGCCTCGATGTGCAGATCAAGTACGGCCAGGTGATCGAGCAGTTCGAGCCGGGCGAGATCCTGCCGCCGGAAGCGCAGGCGGTGCACAGCGAGCCGGTGCCGCCGCTGACCGGCGAGCTGCGGGCCTCCGGCGTCACCCTGATCGAGGACGACGGCAGCAAGCGGCTGGACGGCATCTCCTTCACCCTGCCGCTCGACCAGCACCTGGCCCTGGTCGGCGACAGCGCCAGCGGCAAGGAACGCCTGGCGCTGATCGTGGCGGGGCTGGAACGGCCCACCGGCGGCTCGGTCTCGATCGGCGGGCGGGACATCGAGGACCTGTCGGAAAGCATCACCGGCCGGCGCTTCGGCTATGTCGGCCCAGACGCCTACCACTTTCCGCAGAGCGTGCGCGACAACCTGCTCTACGGGCTGAAGCATGCGCCGCAGCGCCCGCCGGCAGAGCAGGAGGCGGAGCGCCAGCGCCGCAAGCACGAGGAGTACGAGACCCGCCGCGCCGGCAACCCGCTGCTGCCCTTCGAGCACGACTGGATCGACCGTGCGCCGCTCGGTGGCGAGGACGAGGAAGCGGAGGCGCGGGCCTTGATGGCCATCGTGCGCTTGGTCGAGCTGGAGCAGGACATCTACCGCTTCGGCCTCTACGGCACGCTGAAACCCGAGCAGGATCCGGCGATGGCCGAGGCGCTGCTGCAGGCGCGCGCCCGCTTCTGGGAGCGGCTGCAGCAGGAGGGCGAGCACGATCTCGTGGCCCGCTTCGATCCGGCCGTCTACCTGCGCCACGCCACGGTGGCGGAGAACCTGCTGTTCGGCACGCCGACCAACCGCGAGTTCGACAGCGTCAACCTTGGGCATCAGCCGGTGCTCCGGGCGATCCTGCAGGAGAGCGACCTCGAGGCCGATCTGATGCGCATGGGCCTGTCGATCGCCCGCACCATGGTCGAGCTCTTCGCCGACCTGTCGCCTGGTCACCCCTTCTTCGAGCAGTTCTCCTTCATCGACGCCATCGAGCTGCCGGAGTTCAAGGCGCTGATCACGCGCGCCGACCGCGGTGGCATGGAGGCGCTCTCCGCCGCCGAGCAGGGCCACCTGCTGCGCCTCAGCTTCGACTACATCGAGGAACGCCACCGCCTGGCGCTGGTGACCGAGGCCTTCGAGGGGAAGATCCTCGCCGCCCGGCGCAAGCTGGCCCAGGCGATCGCCGAGGACCGCGTCACCGGGATCGAGCCCTTCGACCCAGCCCGCTACAACGCCGCCGCCTCGATCCTGGCCAACGTCCTCTTCGGCAAGCTGGTCTACGGCCAGGCCGATGCCGAGGCGGTGGTGAGCCGCCTGGTGACCGAGGTGCTGCAGGAACTGGACCTGAAGGAGCGGGTGGTCGCCGTCGGCTTCCAGTTCAACGTCGGCATCGCCGGCAAGCGGCTTTCCGCCGCGCAGCGGCAGAAACTGGCCCTGGCGCGCGCGCTCATCAAGGACCCGGATCTGCTGGTGGTGAACGATGCCCTGGCGGTGGCGGACGGCTCGACGCAGACCCGGATCATCGCCTCTGTGCGCGAGCATCGCGCCGAGCGGGGCATCGTCTGGTGCCTGACGCGGGCCAGCTCGGCACGGGGCTTCGACCGGGTCATCCTACTGGAGTATGGCCGCAAGGTCGGCGAGGGCAGCTTCGAGGACCTGGCCGGCGAAGGCTCGGCCTTGGCGCGGCTCGTGGCGGCGGGGTAGTCTTTCCGAGGGATTACGGACCATGAGCCTCGATCAGGAAGTCGACATTCTGCGGCGCATCCCGCTCTTCGCCAACATCGAGCCGGCGAAGCTGAAGCTGCTTGCCTTCACCAGCCAGCGCCTGACCTACAAGCCAGGACAGTCGCTGGTGCGGCAGGGCGACCTGGGCGACGCCGCCTACATCCTGGTCGACGGCGTGGCCGAGGTGGTGCTGGAGCGCGGCGGCGAGGACATGGTGCTGACCGAGCTCGGCAAGAACGCCATCGTCGGCGAGATCGCCATCCTCTGCGACGTGCCGCGCACCGCCACCGTCAGGGCGAAGACGCCGCTGACCACGCTGCGCATCACCAAGGAGGTGTTCTTCCGCCTGGTGCGGGACTTCCCGGAGATCGGCGTGGAGGTGATGCGCACGCTGGCGCAGCGCCTCGAGCACACCACGCAGCAGCTGACCGCCGCGCGCGCCGCCAACGGCAGCGGCGCCTGACCGCACGCGCGGCCGGCGCCGCCGGGGATCGCCCGTGAGTCGCCTCGACTCCTTCATCCGCCGCCTGGAGGCGCAGCGCGCCTGCCTCGACTTCGCGGTCGCGCGCATTGCCGGACGCCCGGGCGTGATCTTCGAGCTCGGGCTCGGCAACGGGCGCACCTTCGATCACCTGCGCGAGAAGCTGCCGGGGCGCCAGATCATCGTCTTCGACCGCCAGGTGGCGGCGCATCCGGCCTGCATCCCGATCGAGAGCTGCCTGGTGCTTGGCGACATCTCAGAAACGCTGCCGCGCGCGGTCGAGCGCTACCGCGGCGAGGTCGTGCTGGTGCACTCCGACGTCGGTTCGGGCGACGAGGCGAGCAATGCCAGGATCGCGGCCTATCTCTCCAAGACTCTGCCGCCGGCGCTGGCACCGGGCGCGCTCGTGCTGTCGGACCAGGAGTTCTCCCTGCCCGGCGCGAAGAATCTCCCGCTGCCTGAAGGCGTGAAGCCGGGTCGGTACTTCCTGCTGGAAGTGGGGTAGCGCCAGCTTCGAAGTCCTCCCTCTCCCCGCAGAGGGAGAGGGTCGGGGTGAGGGGGGTCGGTTGGTTGCGGTGTCGAGAGTGGCACCGACCGACCCCCCTCACCCGCTCGGCTTCGCCTCGCACCCTCTCCCTCAGGGGGGAGAGGGTTTCTTCACCCTGCAATCTCCGCCAGCCACTGCATGTACCGCTCCCGGCTCGCCTTCGCCTGCGCCTTGTTGCCCTGCACGATCTCCAAGCCCTTGTAGCCCTGGATCTCGTAGCGCGGCATGAGGTCGAGGTCGAAGGAGTGGTAGGCGCCGGGAAGGATCTCGACGACGAAAGGCGTGGCGTTCTCTCGCCCCGCCTGCGCTTCGGCCAGCGTCACGCAGCGCTTCACCGGGGTCCATTCGTCGAGCGCGCCGCCCAGCACCAGCACCGGCGTGTCGAAGTCGGCCACCGTACCCATGCCATAGCGGTCGTAGCAGTAGGGATAGTAGGGGACGACCGCAGCGAAGACCGGCGCGGCGCCGGCGAGCTTGCGCCGATGCGGCGAGGCGAGGTCCAGCGCGACCGAGCCGCCGAACGACTGCCCCATGAAGACGAGCCGCGTCTCGTCGATCTCCGGCCGCGCGCCCAGCGTCTGCGCGGCCTCGCTCGCCGCGCGCAGCGCGTCGTCGCGCAGGCCCTCGAGCAGGCCGTCGTCGCTGCAGATGGAGTCGATGTCGAGCGCGCCCAGCACGTCGAGCTCGGCGATGCCCCAGCCGGCCGAGGCCAGCGCCAGGCGGTGCCGCTCGGCGGAATGCCGCTCCCAGGCGCCCCAGCCGTCGCAGCCGGGGAAGAAGACGACGAGCGGATGCGGCCCCGGCCCTTCGGGGAGCTTTAGGTAGAGGCGCCACTCGCCCTCGACCGCGAGGTCCGGCTTCTGCAGGAGATCGGCCTGAGCAGGCAGTCCGAGGAGGAGCGCCAAAAAAGGGATGCCGAACAGGTTTCGCATGGCGATGCCTCCGGCCCATCCTTCGAGACGGCCGCTTGCGCGGCTGCCTCAGGATGAGGTCCGTGGGTTTGTTGACCTATCCAAAGACAGATACCTCATCCTGAGGAGCGGTGCGAAGCACCGCGTCTCGAAGGATGGGCCACGGAGCTCCGATGGCCGTCAAACGGCCTCTTTCATCCGGCTTTCGCGCTTGCGCTGGTGCGGGTCGAGGGTGCGCTTCCTCAGCCGGATCGCTTTCGGCGTCACCTCGACCAGCTCGTCGTCCTCGATGTAGGCCAGCGCCTGCTCGAGGCTCATCGCGCGCGGCGGCGTCAAGCGGATCGCCTCGTCCTTCGACGTGGTGCGGATGTTGGTCAGCTGCTTGGACTTCAGCGGGTTCACCTCGAGGTCCTGCTCGCGGCTGTTCTCGCCGATGATCATGCCCTCGTAGACCTGCTCGCCCGGATCGATGAAGAGCTGGCCGCGCTCCTCCAGGTTCCAGAGCGCGTAGGCGACCGCGGTGCCCTGCGCGTTGGAGATCAGCACGCCCTGCCGGCGGCCCGGGATCGGCCCCTTGTAGGGCCGGTACGCGTGGAACAGGCGGTTCATCACGCCGGTGCCGCGCGTGTCGGTCAGGAACTCGCCGTGGTAGCCGATCATGCCGCGCGAGGGCGCGTGGAACACCAGGCGCTGCTTGCCGCCGCCGGAGGGGCGCATCTCGACCAGCTCGGCGCGGCGCTGCGAGAGCTTGTCGACCACCACGCCGGCGTAGCCCTCGTCGAGGTCGATCACCACCTCCTCGATCGGCTCCAGGCGCTCGCCCTTCGGGCCGTCCTTGAACAGCACGCGCGGCCGGCTGATCGAGAGCTCGAAGCCCTCGCGCCGCATGGTCTCGATCAGCACGCCCAGCTGCAGCTCGCCGCGTCCGGCCACCTCGAAGGCGTCGCGGTCGGCGGTCTCGGTGATGTGGATGGCGACGTTGCCTTCGGCCTCGCGCATCAGGCGCGAGCGGATCACCCGGCTCTGCACCTTCTCGCCGTCCTTGCCCGCGAAGGGCGAGGTGTTGATCGAGAAGGTCATCGCCAGGGTCGGCGGGTCGATCGGCTGCGCCGAGATCGGCTCGCTGACCTCCAGGGCGCAGATGGTGTCGGCCACGGTCGGCTCGGCCAGCCCGGCGATGGCGACGATGTCGCCGGCGATCGCCTCCTCGATCGGCCGGCGCTCCAGGCCGCGGAAGGCCAGCAGCTTGGTGAGCCGCGCCTCCTCGACCACGGAGCCGTCGGGCCGGAGCGCCTTCACCGTCATGTTGAGCCGCGCCCGGCCGGACTGGATGCGCCCGGTCAGCACGCGCCCGAGATAGGGGTCGTACTCCATGGTGGTCGCCAGCATGGCGAAGGGCCCGCCGTCGTTCGCCTCCGGCGGGTCGACGTGCGCGACGATGCGGTCGTAAAGCGCGCTCATGTCCTGGCGCGGGCCGTCCATGGTCTCGTCCGCCCAGCCCTGCTTGGCCGAGGCGAAGAGCGTCGGGAAATCGAGCTGCGCGTCGTCGGCGCCGAGCAGCGCGAAGAGGTCGAAGACCTCGGTCTGCACCTCGTGCGCGCGCTCGTCCGGCTTGTCGCACTTGTTGATGACGACGATCGGCCGGAGCCCGCGGCGCAGCGCCTTGGCCAGCACAAACTTGGTCTGCGGCATCGGCCCCTCGCTGGCGTCGACCAGCAGGAGCGCGCCGTCGACCATGGAGAGGATGCGCTCCACCTCGCCGCCGAAGTCGGCGTGACCCGGCGTGTCGACGATGTTGATGCGCTTGCCGCCGCGGTCGATCGAGGTGCACTTGGCGAGGATGGTGATGCCGCGCTCGCGCTCCAGGTCGTTGGAGTCCATCGCGCGCTCGGCCACGCGCTGGTTGGCGCGGAAGGTGCCCGACTGCTTCAGCAGCTCGTCCACCAGCGTGGTCTTGCCGTGGTCGACGTGGGCGATGATCGCGATGTTGCGGAGGTCGAGGCGCGTGGTCATGGATCAAGCAAGGAAATGGGGGCCCAGGCGCTCGGCTGCCAGGGCCTTGAGGTCGCGTTCCGGCCGGGCGCCGTAGTGCCCGATGCACTCGGTGGCAGCGAGCGCGCCCAGGCGGCCGCAGTCGGCCAGCGCCTTGCCGCGGGTATAGCCGACGAGGAAGCCGGCGGCGAAGAGATCGCCCGCCCCGGTGCTGTCGACCAGCTGCTTCGGCGGCACCGCCGCCACCGCGTGCCGCTGGCCGTCGGCGAGCACCAGCGCGCCCTTCTCGCTCTGCGTGATGACCACGACCTCGGCCTTGCCGGCGAGCGCGGCGGCGGCGTCGTCGAGGCCCTGGCTGTCGGTCAGGCTCTCCGCCTCCGCGAGGTTGGCGAAGAGCAGGTCGACGTGCCCTTCCACCAGCTTGCGGAAGGCCTGCTTGTGCCGGGCGACGCAGAAGGGGTCGCTGAGCGTCAGCGCCACCTTGCGGCCGGCCCTGTGCGCCAGGCGCGCGGCGGCGACGAAGGCGGCCTGCGCGGCCGGCGGATCGAAGAGGTAGCCCTCGAGGTAGAGCACCTTGGCGCCCTGCACCGTGGCCGGGTCGACGTCCTCGGGCCCGAGCGAGACGGCGGCGCCGAGGTAGGTGTTCATCGTGCGCTGCGCGTCCGGTGTGACGAAGATCAGGCAGCGTGCGGTGGGCTCGCCGCTGGTGGCGGGCGGCGTGTCGAAGGTCACGCCCAGGGCCTGGATGTCATGGCGGAAGATGCCGCCCAGCTGATCGTTGCGGACCTTGCCGATGAAGGCGCCCTCGCCGCCGAGCGCGGCGACGCCGGCCAGCGTGTTCGCAGCCGAGCCGCCGGAGATCTCGCGCGCGCTGCCCATCGCGGCGTAGAGCGCCTCGGCGCGTGCGCCGTGGATCAGCGTCATCGTGCCCTTCGCCAGGCCGTGCGCGGCGAGGAAGGCCTCGTCGGCGCGCGCGATGACGTCGACGATGGCGTTGCCGATGCCGGCCACGTCGGTCGCCAGCTGGGTCATGGTTCTACGTCCGGAGTTGCGCGAACGCCGCCCAGGCGGACTGCCGGGCGGCGCGGCCGGAGTATAGCGGCGACGCCCCGCCGGGCAAGCCTCCGCGCGCGGGCTTCTCGCCCGATGCGCGAATTGGAATGATTTCCGCACGATAGCCTTTGATTTTCGAGGTTTAGCCGGGTAGTCTGCAGGCGACATCGCTGCGATCGACTGGCCGTCTGTGGTCGCAGTGTCGTGGGGGACAGCGGATGTCGGGGATGCCCGGTGGGCTGGCGCCACAGGGGCTGTGCGGCGGTGCTAGAGCGGCCGCCCGAGCCCATCCGGTGCTACAGCAAGAACGAGCCTCCGTCTCCTTGGCCCCGGCACAACCTGGCACGGCTGTGGGGGGAGAGTGATGAATACCCGTCCGCCGATCATGACGTTTACGCCCACGGGCACGGAACCGCCGCGCCGTCCCGCCGACTTCCTGCAACCCTTAGCGCGGCGCGTGGACCAGAAGCCAATGGCGGGATCAGCGCCGCAGCAGCAGGAGATGCGCCGTCTGGTGGTGGCGCGCGGCATCACGGTGAAGGGCGAGCTGGCCGGCTGCCAGCGCCTCACCATCGAGGGCAAGGTCGAGGCGACGCTGGCCGACTGCCAGGTGCTGGAGGTGGCCGAACACGGTTGCTTCAGCGGCATCGCGGTCGTCGAGCAGGCCGATGTGCGCGGCCGCGTCGATGGCGAGATCACCGTGCTGAACCGGCTGCTGGTGCGCGGCACCGGCCGGGTCTCCGGCCGCATCCGCTACCAGGATCTCAGCATCGAGCAGGGCGGCAAGCTCGCGGGCCAGGTGGAGCTGCTCGAGAGCGAAGCGGAGCCGGCGGCGGAAGGCGCGGCCGAGCCGGCCGCTCCCGCGGTCGCGCGGGCGCCGGGACCGCGCTTCGCACTGGCTGCCGCCGACGCCGGCGAGCCGGCTCAGGAGCCCACCAGCTAGGTCCACTCAGGTAGCGCGGCGGAGAGACCTTGTGCGCCTTGGCGGGCTGCCGCTTCTGATCCTGCTGGCGCTGGCGCCGCCGCTGGCCGGCTGCGTCACGACGCAGCAGGCCAGCCGGTCGCGCCCGGCGGTGACCGCCGAGCAGCTCATGGGCCAGGACAGCCAGGCGGTGCTGGTGGCGCTGGGGCAGCCGAGGCGGGTGCGCAAGGAGGCACCGGCCGAGGTCTGGCAGTACAACGCCGGCAGCTGCGTGGTCGACCTGTTCCTCTATCCCGACGGCGGCAAGCAGAAGGTCATGCACCTGGAGGCGCGCGACGTCATTCACGGCAAGACGATCGATGCCACCAGCTGCCTGGCCAAGATGCCCGGCGTGGCGACGAGCTAGAGCCAGTTAACCTCTCCCGTCGGGCCCCGTCGGGAGAGGTCACTAAACTTCCAGCCGCTCCGTCACGCCCCTGCCCGGCTCCAGGCAGGCGGCGACCAGCGTGCCGCCGAAGCCGGCGCCGCCGTCCAGCGTGACGATGCGCTCGCCGGCCAGGATGCCGGGGTGGCGCTGATCGTAGCCGCGCACGATGAGGCCGTAGCCGAGGTAGGGCTCGGCCAGCGCGGCGAAGTCGGGATGGCCCCACCAGAAGGAATCGCTCTGCGCCTCCAGCGGCCGCGAAGGATCGAGTCCGGCATGCACGAAGAGGAAGGCGCCGTCGGCGGTGAAGGCGGCGCGCCGCAGCTCGCTCAGGACCTGGAAGTGTCCGGCGTGGCTATGCACGTTCTGGCGCAGCCGCTGCGTCCAGCGCGTGATGGCGAGCGGCCCGTGCCGCGAGGAACCCAGCGCCTCGCCGACGTTGCCGCCGTAGGCGGTCAGCGTGGCGTCCACGCCGTTCGCCAGCATCCAGCGCAGCACGCCGTGCGGATCGGTGGCGAACTGCAGCTGCAGCAGCTTCTGCCACATCTCCTCCTGGCTGCCGCGCAGGTACACGACGTCCTCGGGGATGGCGTGCGGCACCGCCAGCACGCGGCGGCGGAAAGCCAGCAGCTCGTCCATGGTGGCGAGCACGGCCGGCCCCCGGCCGATCATGTTGCCGAGGTAAACCAGGCGGTCGAGCGGCTGCCAGCGCTCGCCCAGCGCCGCGTGCAAGCGGGCGAGCAACGCGGCCTCGCCGTGGATGGTGCCCACTGCCCAGATCCGCTGCGCCCGCCCCAGCCGAGCGAAGCGTTGCTCGCTGGAGGGCGGCCGCTCGCCGGCCCCGCGTTCGGCCATGCTGTCCTGTCGCTCCCCTCGCCATACGGAAAGAGCCCGGCACGACGGCCGGGCTCTTTCCTCTGGTGTCGCCGCTTGGTCGCGGGCCGCGTTGCCGCCAGCCGCGGCAAGCCTAGCTTAGGCAGCCTTCAAGAGCTCTTCCAGCCTTTCGGCTGCAGTAGCCTCGTCAATTTTCTCCACGGCGGCGAATTCGCGGGCCAGGCGGTCGAGTGCGGCCTGGTACATCTGCCGCTCGCTGTAGGACTGGTCGGGCTGGTCGCTGCCGCGGTGCAGGTCGCGCACCACCTCGGCGATGGAAACCGGGTCGCCGGAGTTGATCTTCGCCTCGTACTCCTGCGCGCGGCGGCTCCACATCGTGCGCTTGATGCGCACCTTGCCCTTCAGCGCCGCCAGCGCCGAGTCCATGACCTTGCGGGTGGAGAGCTTGCGCAGGCCGGACTCCTGCGCTTTCGCCACCGGCACGCGCAGCGTCATGCGATCCTTCTCGAACTTGATGGCGATCAGCCGCAGCTTGTGGCCGGAGATCACCTGCTGCTCGATGCCGATGACGCGGCCGACGCCGTGCGTGGGATAGACCACGTAGTCGCCCTCGGCGTAGTCGACCTCCTCCGCTGGCGCCACCTCGGCCAGGCGCGGCGCAGCGGACGGGACCGGCGGGCGCAGCGGCTTCTTCTGGAAGGCCGGGACAGGGGGCATGGCCGGGACCGGGCGAACCGCCGCCGGCCTCGGCTGAGCCGGCTTCTCCGCGGCGCTTCTGCTGGGCGCCGTTGCCTTCTTCGGCAGCGGCGCTTTCGGCGCCTCGCTCCTCGCGGTTGCACTGGACTTGGACATGACGGTGGTTGGCTTCCCGGTCTTGGTGGTGGACGGCTTGGTCGACTTCGTGGCTTGCGCCCTGTGCTTCGGCTTCCGGCTGGCCTTGCTCTTCGCCAGCTCGTCCCTCGCCGCCTTGCCCTTACGCTGCGCCACGGTCGCGGCCTTGGTCGCCGCCCGGGCTGAGCCGCTGCGACGATCAGACTTGGCCGAAGAGGAGCGTGCCGCTCGCTTCACGCTTACGGACATGGGAAAGCAACCCATTCTCGTTCAAGGATTTCTTCCGGCGCTGCCGGCAGAAACGATCAGCAACATTACCCCATTTCGCGGTGGAATTCAACTTTGCGCCGCAGCAACGATGCCGCAGGCGGCTGTGCTGCGGTTTCGTTGCGCACTTGCAATGATCCGCGACCTCGATAAATGCCGCCTTCTCAAAGAGTTTTGCCGTGTCGCCCGGCTTCGCGATAGGCTGCGTGCAACAGACCGCCGGGGCTGCGGCGCCCCGGTAGCAAAGGGAGGAAGGGCCTGGCCATGAAGTTTCACGCTGCACTGCAGGCGACGGCGCTGCTGCTGTCTGCGCTCACCCTGGCGCCGGCGGCGGCGCCGGCTCTCGACAGTCTGACCATCATCGCTCCTGCCAACCCCGGCGGCGGCTGGGACCAGACCGCCCGCACGCTGCAGGAAGTCATGCAGAGCGGCGGCATCGTGCCGACGGTGACGGTGGAGAACGTGGCGGGCGCCGGCGGCACCGTGGGCTTGGCGCAGTTCGTCGACCAGCGCGCCGGCAAGGGCGACGCGCTACTGGTCGGCGGCCTTGTCATGGTGGGCGCGATCCTGACCAACGCCTCGCCGGTCACGCTCGATCAGGTGACGCCGATCGCGCGGCTGACCGGCGAGTACGAGGTGCTGGTGGTGCCGGTCGACTCGCCGATCCAGACGCTGGACGACCTGCTGGCCGCCTTCAAGGCCGACCCGGGCGCGGTCGCCTGGGGCGGCGGCTCGGCCGGCGGCACGGACCACATCCTGGCCGGGCTGGTCGCGCAGGCCGCCGGCGCCGATCCGACGTTGGTCAACTACATCCCCTACTCCGGCGGCGGCGAGGCGCTGGCCGCGATCCTCGGCGGGCATGTTACCGTGGGCGTCAGCGGCTACGGCGAGTGGGCCGGGCAGATCGCTGCAGGCGAGCTGCGCGTGCTGGCCATCTCCTCGCCCGAGCGGGTCGCCGGCCTCGACATCCCGACCCTGAAGGAGCAGGGCATCGACGTCGAGCTCGCCAACTGGCGCGCTGTCATGGCCCCGCCCGAGCTTTCGGCCGAGGATCGTCAGGCGTTGCTCGACATCGTCGACCGCACGGTGAAGAGCGAGGCGTGGCAGGCGAAGCTGAAGGAGCGCGGCTGGATGGATATCTATCTGGCCGGCGACGACTTCGCGGCCTTCCTCGATGAGGAGAACGAACGCATCACCGGCACGCTGAAGGCCATCGGCCTGGTGCAGTGAGCGTGGGCGACGCGGCGGCGCCCGGCCGCCCGGCGCTGGCCGAGGTCGCCTACGGCCTCGGCCTGGCCGCGGCCGGCGTGGCGCTGGGGGTGCTGACCACCGAGATCAAGGTCGCGCCGATCTACGCCAAGGTCGGACCGACAGTCTTCCCCTGGATGGTCTCCGGCGGCCTGGTGGCCGTCGGCCTGACGCTGGCCTGGTTCGCTTGGCGGCTGCCCGCGACCCCGGCACCGCGCGACAACCTCGGGCTCCTGGTGCTGGCCGCCGGCCTGCTGCAGCAGATCCTGCTGGTCCGCTGGGCCGGCTTCGTGCCGACCGCGGCGCTGCTGTTCCTCGCCACGGCCGTGGCCTTCGGCCGCCGCCGCCCGCTGGTCGATCTGGCCATCGGCCTGGTGCTGGCGCTCGTTGTCTATCTCCTCTTCACCCGGTTGCTCGGGCTCACGCTGCCGGCCGGCTGGCTGGAGGGGTGGCTCTAGGCGATGGACGCGCTCAGCCTGCTGGGGCAGGGCTTCGCCACGGCGCTCAGCCTGGAGAACCTGCTCTGGGCGCTGGTCGGCACCACGCTGGGCACGGTGATCGGCATCCTGCCCGGCATCGGGCCGGCGCTGACCATCGCGCTCTTGCTGCCGGTCACCTACGACCTCGATCCGACCAGCGCCTTCATCATGTTCGCCGGCATCTACTACGGCGCCATGTACGGCAGCTCGACCACCTCGATCCTGCTGAACACGCCGGGCGAAAGCGGCTCGATCGTCACCGCGCTCGAGGGCAACCTGATGGCGCGCCGCGGCCGCGGCGCCGCCGCGCTCGCCACCGCGGCGATCGGCTCCTTCGTCGCCGGCCTGGTCGGCACGCTGCTGCTGGCGCTGGTGGCGCCCTTCGCGGTGAAGGTGGCCTTGGCCTTCGGCCCGGCCGAGTACACCGCGCTGATGCTGCTCGCCTTCGTCACGGTCTCGGCCATGCTGGGCGACCGGCCGCTGAACGGACTGTCCAGCCTGCTGATCGGTGTGGCGCTCGGGCTGGTCGGCATCGACACGCTGACCGGCCAGGCGCGCTTCAGCCTGGGGCTGCCGCGACTGCTCGACGGCATCGACGTGGTGATCGCCGTGGTCGGGCTCTTCGCCGTGGGCGAGGCACTCTACATGGCCTCGCGCCCCGACCTGCGCCGGGCCGAGATCATCCCGGTCGAGGGCAGCCTGCGCATGACGCGCCAGGAGTGGGTACGCTCCTGGCGGCCGTGGCTGCGCGGAACGGCGATCGGCTTTCCCTTCGGCACGCTGCCGGCCGGCGGCACGGAAGTGCCGACCTTCCTCTCCTACTGGCTGGAACGGAAGCTCGGCCGCCGACGCGGCGGGGTCGCGGCGGACGAGTTCGGCAAGGGCGCGATCGAGGGTGTCGCCGGGCCGGAGGCGGCGAACAATGCCGCGGTGGCGGGCGTGTTGGTGCCGCTGCTGACGCTGGGCCTGCCGACCTCGGCCACGGCAGCCATCCTGCTCGCCGCCTTCCAGCAGTACGGCCTGCAGCCCGGGCCGCTGCTCTTCGCCGGCGAGGGCACGCTGGTCTGGGCGCTGATCGCCAGTCTCTTCATCGGCAACGTCATGCTGCTGGTGCTGAACCTGCCGTTGGTGGGCCTCTGGGTGAAGCTGCTGGCGATCCCCGCGCCCTGGCTCTACGGCGGCATCCTGGTGTTCGCCAGCCTCGGCATCCTCAGCCTGACCGGGCAGGCCTTCGACCTGGCGCTCCTGGCGATACTCGGCCTGCTCGGCTTCGTCATGCGGCGGCTCGAGGTGCCAATCGCACCCTGCATCGTCGGCCTGATCCTGGGGCCGCTGTGCGAGGAGCAGTTCCGCCGCGCGCTCTCCATCAGCCGCGGCGACTTCATGGTGTTCCTGGAGCATCCGATCAGCGCCGCCTTCCTGGCGCTGGCGCTGCTGGCGCTGGTCGTGCCGATCGTCCTGCGCTGGCGCCGCGCGCGGCGCGAGAGAGGCGCCGTCCCCTAGGCGCTCAGCCGCTCTTGCCGGGGTTGGCGCTGAAGTACTTCTCGAACTTGCCTTCCTCGCCCTTGTGGCTTTCCGCATCGGCCGGTGGCTCGCCGCGCCGCGTGATGTTGGGCCACTGCACCGAGTAGTCGCGGTTCAGCTCCAGCCAGGCCTCGGCTTGCGGGTCGGTGTCTGGCAGGATCGCCTCGGGCGGACACTCCGGCTCGCAGACGCCGCAGTCGATGCACTCGTCGGGGTGGATGACGAGCATGTTCTCGCCTTCGTAGAAGCAGTTGACCGGACAGACCTCGACGCAATCCATATACTTGCAGCGGATGCAGGCTTCGGTGACGACGTAGGTCATGGTGCGGCTCGCTTCTCCTGGCACGCACGGCTCCCGGGCGGGCCGGCGGCACCTTATGGCGCGGGGCAGGGGGTCGCAAGCGGCCCGCTGGTCCGGGGATGGCCCGGGCGGGCGGCGCGTAGGATTGTACGATGCCATCTGCGGGATGTCCCGCCGGCAGGAGGAGAACGAGAATGCTGCGGTCCCTGGTCTTGAGCGCAATTTTGCTGCTGGCGGCCACCGGCCTTGCCCAGGCGCAGTCCTGCGACATCAACTCCGATCAGGCGGCGGTCGTGGCCGCCTGGGGCGCCAAGCTGCGCGACGGCTCGATCTCCGCCACCGACAGCGAGGCGATCTCCAAGCGGATCCAGGAAATCCCCGCGCTGGCGCAATCCGATCCCGAGGCGGCCTGCGCTGCGCTGGCCGAGCTCAAGGTACAGCTGGGCTTGATGCCGGCGCAGTAACCCCTCTCCTGCCGCCGTCACGCTGACGCCCAGTTGAGCCGCGCGTCCTGCGCCACCCGCGCCGGGCGCGCGGCGCGTTGGCGTGCTGCGTCGCATAGCTCGCAACGTTGATCCCGGCTCTCCGCTTCGCTGCGGCCGGGAAGACAGCCGTCCAAGAAGCGCCTTACGAGCCGTCCTTCTTGCCGAGCGCCTCCCATAGACCATCGAGCTGCGGGATGTGCACCACGCGCTGTGCGTAGGGCATCTGGATGCCGAGCGCGGCGAAGCGCTCGGCGATGCGGTAGCGCAGCTCGCTCGCCACGGAGAGCGAGTGGTCGATGTCGGCGACAAAGGCCCAGACCTGGAAGTCGAGCGACGAGGCGCCGAAGTCCTTGAATACCACCATCGGCGCCGGATAGCGCAGCACGTGCTCGGTCTCCTCGGCGCAGGACCGCAGCGCCTCGCGCACCTGCTTCAGGTCGCTGCCGTACTCGACGCCGACCGCAACGTCGACGCGGCCGACCTTGTCCTTGTGCGTCAGGTTCACCACCGGCTGCGCCACCAGGTCGGCGTTGGGGATGATCACCGCGGCGCGCTGTCCGGTCTGGATTTCGGTGGCGCGCACGGAGATGCGCTTCACCAGCCCGGAGTACTGGCCGACGGTGACCACGTCGCCCACCTTGATCGGCCGCTCGACCAGCAGGATCAGGCCGGCGACGAAGTTCTGCACCACGTTCTGCAGGCCGAAGCCGATGCCCACGGAGAGGGCACCGGCAATCAAGGCCAGGTTGGAGAGGTCGAGGCCCAGCGTCATCACGCCGATGACGATGGCGATGATCACGCCGACGTAGCCGATGCCGGTGGTGATCGAGTTCTGCACGCCGCGGTCGATCTGCAGCTTGGCGAGCACGCGCTCGTCCAGACGCCGTTGCAGGAAGCGTGTCACCGTCAGCGCCAGGAAGAAGGCCAGGATGGCCAGCAGGATGTCGGTCGGCCGCAGCACGAAGCCGCCGATCGAGAAACCCTCCGCCGCAGCGGCGAGCCAGGAGCGCGCTTCCGACCAGGCGATGCCGGTGACCGGCACCAGGAGGGCCAGCCAGAGGAAGAAGAGGAAGATGTCGATCAGCGCGAGCACGACGTACTCGAAGAAGCGCAGGCCGCGCTCGCGCGGGAAGAGCGTGCGGCGCCAGGAGGCGACGCGGCCGCTGCGCGCAGCCAGGAAGAGGCCCATCAGCTCGCGCAGCACGCCGCGCAGCAGCAGCACGAAGCCGGCCGCCGCCATCCCGGCGAAGAAGAGCTGGCCGACGTAGCGGGCCATGCCGTGGTAGCCCAGCGCCGAGGCGACGATGGCGACGAGCCCGACAATGAAAGCCAGGCCGCGCAGCCGAGGCCAGGTGCCGTGCTCGACTTCGGGCTCGCCGGCGGGCGCCGGCGCGCCGTCGCTGAGCGGCGCGGCCGGGCGCGGTCCCAGCGCCGTCGTTGCCGGCTGCGTCACCGGCTGCCGCCGCCAGAGCGGCGCGGGCAGCAGGGTGAAAAGCGCGAAGGCGGTAAGCGTGACCAGGGAGAAGAAGATGACCGAGAGCAGCTCCTCTGGCAGGGCCGTGTCGTCCATCAGCATGATGGTGGCGCCAACGCCGCCCAAAGTGGCGGCCAGCACGGTGAAGCGGCGGCTCAGTGGTGCCGCTGCAGCGTCGGCAACCTCGGCGATGCGCCACTGCGGATGCCGCGGCGCCAGAATCGCGCGCGCCAGACCGGCGCCGAAGAAGAAGAACATGAGGCCGAGCGCGCCGGCGAGGACTGCGGGCCGGAGCGCGCGCGCCAGCGGATGCTCGGCCACCAGCTCGGCCAGCACGAAGAGGCCGAGCAGAGTGGCAATGGCGGGGAGCAGGCCGCCGACCACCGCCTCGACGATGGCGGCCAGCACGCGCTGCCGATAGGTCGGCGCCTCGATCGGGCGCCCGTGGCCGTAGCGCCGGTGCAGCCAGCGCGACAGCGGGATGCCGATGGCGAAGGCGAGCGCCGAGGCGCCGATCAGCAGCAGGCGCAGATCGTCATCCAGCAGCTCGGAGGCCGGCGTATTGGACGGATCGAGCAGCAGGTCCTCGAGGTAGGCGAGCTGCTCCGGCAGCACCGCCCAGGTGTCCGGTTCGAAGGGCGAGGGGCCGCGGTGCAGCAGCGTCTCGGTCAGAATCGCGATGCGCTGCGCGTTCGCGGCGCTCAGCAGGATGCCGGCGCGGGTCGCTGCCAGCTCGGCCTGCCCCTGGCGGCCCTGGTAGGTGGCCAGGCTTTCCTGCAGGCGCCGGCGCTCGTTCGCCAGCACCTCGGGCTCCGGCGGCGCGCCCTCGGCCGGCGGCGGCCCCAGCGCGTCGATCATCTGCTGCGTCACCGCCATGGTGCCCTGGACCGCGCCGGTCGCCTGGCGCGCTTCGGCGACGATGGCGAGCAGCGTCTCGCGGATCGTCTCGAAGCGGTCCTCGGTGATCTCGCCGGCCTCGATCTCGCGCTCCAGCTCGTCGAGCGCGGCCACCCAGATCGCGAGCTGCTGCTCGAAGTCGGCGTCCCGCGCACGGGCCGGGGCAAGCGCGAGGAGCAGCGTGCTGCCGAGCAGCAGCGCGGCGACAATCAGGGTGCGAGGCAGCAACCGTGCCATCACCAAGCTTTAGCCTGCCATGGCCGCGAGGGGAATTGGGGCCACCCTTTCGGCCTCACCTTCGTCATCGCCGGGGGTTAAGGCGATACCGGTTCGCGCACGGCCCTCAAAGTCCTCCCGCGCCAAAGCGCGGGAGAGGGGCGCCGCTATCGAGGCTTGCGCGGGAAGCCCTCCCTCCCGCGCGGAAGCGCGGGGGCGAGTGGGAGAGGGGGATTTTCTGGTCGGTTTCCGTCAGAATTCCAGAAGCGAGAAGATCTGTGAATCCGACAGCGCTGTTGCGGGAGAGGGCGGACTGCGACGGCTGTACGCAAACCGAAGAGGCTTCTCAAAACGGTCGTCGCTGCGACGCCAGGGCCCGGCGCTGCCGCTTGTCGGGGCGCGTGGTCGGCCGGGGCACGGGCGCCGGGCGTTCCAGCCGGTTCTCCGGCGTCGGCGGCTTCAGGTCCTCGTAGAGCGCGCCCACCGCCTTGGCGGCGAGCCGGCGCTCCGACAGCGCCAGGACCTGCCAGACCCGGATGTGCGCGCCCTGCGGGAAGGTCAGCACGTCGCCGACGCGCAGCCTCTGATGCGCCTTGGTGACGGCCGTGCCGTTGCGGCGGAGCTGACCGCTGCCCGCCAGCGCCGCGGCCAGGCTGCGCGAGCGGCAGGCGCGCGCGTGCCAGAGCCAGAGATCCAGCCGCTCGCCCGCCGCGCCGCTCTCGCTCATGAGCGGAAGCGCAGCTCCTTCAGCTTGAAGAAGGGCGAGGCCGGGTCCGCCTTCGGCCGGCGGTGACGCCGGCCCTGCCGGCGCGCCTTGGCCGGCGGCTCGACCTGGCCGCGCGCCTGGAAGCTGACGATGCCGTCGTCCTCCTGCGCCCGGAAGCCGAGGAAGCCCAGCAGGAAGGCGACGGCCGCGGCATCGCCGCCGGCGGCCTGCTCCAGCGCCGGGGTCAGCACGAAGGGCCCTTGCTGCGCCAGCCGGCGCGCCAGCTCGACGACCCGCTCCAGCGCGTCGGCGCGGATCACCAGGCTCTCGCCGCGCCGCTCGAACAGGCGGTAGCCCACCGCGCGCCAGAAAGTCTCGGGGCTGCTGCCCTCGAGCCGGAGGGCGAGATGCTGCGCGGCCGGCCGCGGCGGCGCCGGCTGGCCGCTCTTCACCGCCCAGAGCAGCGCGCGCAGCGCGGTCGAGCGCGGCGCGAAGAGCGCGGGCAGATAGAGGCTCTCGGCGCCGAAGCTGACGCCCAGCGCGGTCAGCGCCTTCTTCTCCGGGCGCTTCAGCGCGCCTGCCGTCTTTGCCTCGTTGCGCGCCAGGCACCCCAGCGCCTCGACCAGCTGGAAGGCGATGCCGCGGGAGAGTGCCGGCAGCGCGGCGCGCGCGAGGGTCACCAGCGGCTTCAGGCGGCGCTCCAGGTGCGCCTCCAGCCAGTGTGTCAGCCGGAAGCGGATGCGCTCGCGCTGCGCGCCGTCGAGGAAGTCGCTGGGCAGCGTCTCGATGCGCGGCGACAGCACGGTGTCTCCGGCGGCGAGCCGCGCCACCTTCTGGCTGCGCCAGGCAATCGAGCCGTCGTCGTCGAGCCGGAAGGCCGTGTCGGCGTCGCGCTCCAGCGCCAGCACGCGGCGCGGGATCTCCTCGCCCAGGGCCTTGCGCGTGGCGGTCAGCGCGGCGCGGCGGTCGTCGCCGGCGATCTCGCGGTCGAGCAGGAAGTGGAAGCCCTGCAGCCGGCCGACGGCATGGCCCTCCACCACCACCTCGCCGTCGCTGCGGATCGCCGCCAGAAGGCGCTCGCCCTCGGCCAGGCGGCGGGCGAAGAAGGCGGCGCGGCGGTCGACGAAACGCTCGGTCAGGCTGTCGTGCAGCGCGTCGGAGAGGCGGTCCTCGACCGCGCGCGTCTTCGCCTGCCAGTGCTGCGGATCGCCCAGCCAGTCGGCGCGGTGCGCGATGTAGGTCCAGGTGCGGATCTGCGCCAGCCGCTGGGTCAGCGTGTCGATGTCGCCGGCCGGCCGGTCGATGCGCTGGATCTGCGCCGCCACCCAGGGCTCCGGCAGGCGGCCGCCGTCGTCCTGCAGGTGGCGGAACACCTGGCCCGCCAGGCGGGCGTGGTGGTCCGCCATGGTGCGATGGAAATCCGGGATCTGGCAGGCCTCCCAGAGCAAGCGCACGGACCGGCGGTCGGTGCAGCGCGACAGGATGTCGGCATCCTCGGCCAGGATGGCGAGGCTCTTCTGGTCGTCGGCCTCGCGCGCGCGCTTCAGGTAGCGCGAGGGCGGCCGCTGCTCCAGCGAGAGGAGCAGCGCGCGCGGGCTCGCGAAGTCGAGCGCGCTGGAGCGCCAGTAGAGCACCTCGAGCGGCGCGAAGCGGTGGTTCTCCACCTGCTCGACGATCTCCGGCGAAAGCTCGCCCTGGTCGTTGGTGGTGCCGAAGGTGCCGTCGTTCATGTAGCGCCCGGCGCGGCCGGCGATCTGGCCGATCTCGGCGGCGGAGAGGCGGCGCGGCAGCCGGCCGTCGAACTTGACGAGCCCGGCGAAGGCGACGTGGTCGAGCGACAGGTTGAGGCCCATGCCGATGGCGTCGGTCGCCACCAGGTAGTCGACCTGGCCCTCCTCGAAGAGCGCCACCTGCGCGTTGCGGGTGCGCGGGCTGAGCGCGCCCAGCACCACGGCGGTGCCGCCGCGCTGCCGGCGCAGCATCTCGGCCAGCGCGTAGACCTCGGCGGCGGAGAAGGCGATGACCGCCGAGCGTGGCGGCAGGCGCACCAGCTTGCGCTGGCCGCTGTAGGTGAGGGTGGAGAAGCGCGGCCGTTCGAGGATCTCCGCCTGCGGCACGATCTTCTTCAGCAGCGGGCGCACCGTGGGCGCGCCCAGGAACAGCGTCTCCTCCTGCCCGCGCGCGTAGAGCAGGCGGTCGGTGAAGACGTGGCCGCGCTCGGGGTCGCCCGCCAGCTGCACCTCGTCGATGGCGAGGAAGGCGGCCGGGCGGTCGAGCGGCATGGCCTCGACCGTGCAGCAGAGCCAGCGCGCGCCGGCCGGCACGATCTTCTCCTCGCCGGTGATCAGCCCGACCTGGTGCGGCCCCTTCAGGCGGGCGATGCGGTCGTAGTTCTCGCGCGCCAGCAGGCGCAGCGGGAAGCCGATGATGCCGCTGGCGTGTGCCAGCATGCGCTCGATGGCGTAGTGCGTCTTGCCGGTGTTGGTCGGTCCCAGGACGGCGAGCAGTCGGCCGCTACGCTCGGTGGGCATTGACCCGTTCCTGCTGGCCGGGCGCGCCCGCGGGAAGGGCGCGGCGCGGGCTTGCTATGCGGTTCGCCATATCACATATCTCCGCGCGGATATAGGGAGGAGGACGGCCCCGCACCATGGCCGAGAGCAGCAAGCTGGAGACGCGCCGCTTCGATGCCGACGTCGCGCGGCTGATCGGCATCGTCACCCATTCGCTCTACTCCAACCGCGACATCTTCCTGCGCGAGCTGATCGCCAATGCCGCCGACGCCTGCGAGAAGCGGCGCTACCTGGCGCAGGCCGACCAGAGGCTGCTGCCGGGCGAGGGCTTCGGCGTCACCCTGGAGACCGATGCCAGGGCCGGCACGCTGAGCGTCGCCGACAACGGCGTCGGCATGGGCCAGCAGGAGCTGATCGACAACCTCGGCACCATCGCCGCCTCGGGCACCGCGCGCTTCGTCGAGCAGCTGGCGGCGGGCCAAGGGGGGGAGCAGGCGGCGCCGACGCAGATCGGCCAGTTCGGCGTCGGCTTCTACTCGGCCTTCATGGTCGCGGACAGCGTGACCGTTGAGACGCGCCGCTGCGACGAGCCCGGGCCCGGTTGGCGCTGGCGGTCGACCGGCGGCGAGGACTACGCCGTCGAGCCCCTGGAGGAGCCGATCGCGGCGGGCACGCGGGTGGTCCTGCACCTGAAGGGCGACGCCAAGGAGTACCTGGAGGCCGTACGCCTGGAGCGCCTGGTGAAGCAGTGGTGCGACCATATCGCGCTGCCGATCCGGCTGGGGGAGAGCGAGCCGCTGAACCGCGCCTCGGCCCTCTGGTCGCGGCCGAAGTCGGAGATCACCGACGAGCAGGCAGCGGCCTTCTACCGCGACATCGCGCACGCCTTCGACAAGCCCTGGCGCTGGCTGCACGTGAGGGCCGAGGGCCAGATCGAGTGGGCAGCGCTCTTGTTCATCCCCTCGGAGCGGCCCTTCGCGCTCTTCCATCCCGACCGCAAGGCCGACCTCCGGCTCTACGTGAAGCGGGTCTTCATCACCGATGCCTGCAAGGAGCTGCTGCCGGCCTGGCTGCGCTTCGTGAAGGGCGTGGTGGACAGCGAGGACCTGCCGCTGAACGTCAGCCGCGAGCTTTTGCAGGCCAACCCGCTCCTGGCCAAGATCCGCGCCGGCGTGGTGAAGCGCGTGCTGGCCGACCTCGCGAAGGCGGCCGCGGAGGACAAGGCCGGCTACCAGACGTTCTGGGAGGCCTTCGGCCCGGTGCTGAAGGAGGGGCTCTACGAGGACGCCGGCAGCCGCGAGGCTCTGCTCGGCCTCCTGCGCCTGCGCTCGACCCGGGCCGAGGGCTGGACCACGCTGGCCGACTACCTCGGCCGCATGCAGCCGGGGCAGGAGGCGATCTACACCGCCACCGGCGAGAGCCTGGAGCGGCTGAAGCAGAGCCCGCACCTGGAGGGCTTCCGTGCGCGCGAGTTGGAGGTGCTGCTGCTGACCGATCCGGTGGACGAGTTCTGGCTGCCGGCGGTGGCGGAGTATCAGGGCAAGGCCTTCCGCTCGGTCACCAAGGGCCAGGCCGACCTCGACCGCTTCGCCAGCCAGACGCCGGACAAGGTGGACGAGGCGCCGGAACTCGCCACGCTGCTCGCCTTCCTGAAGCTGACGCTGAGCAGCGCGGTGAAGGACGTGCGCAGCTCGAACCGCCTGGCCGACAGCCCGGTCTGCCTGGTGGCGGCCGAGGGCGACCTCGACCTCAACCTGGAGCGCCTCTTGCACGCGCACGGCCAGGTCGAGAAGCAGAGCCAGCGCATCCTGGAGGTGAACCCGCGCCATCCCGTGGTTCACGCACTCTCGCAGCGCCTGAAGCAGGGGCAGGGCAAGGAGGTCGAGGACGTCGCCTGGCTGCTCTTCGAGGAGGCCCGGCTGGTGGAGGGCGAGGGCCTGCACGACGCCGCCGGCTTCACCCGCCGCCTCGCCGCGGTGATGCAGCGCGCGCTGCGCTGACCAACAGCCCCTCACCCTGTCCCTCTCCCCCTTCGGGGGCGAGGGAACCCCTGGCCTGCTTCCCGCGCTGCCGTCCCCTCGCCCCGCACTTGCGGGGAGAGGGACAGGGTGAGGGGAGTCGGTCGGTTGCCGAGCGCTGAGTCAGCTCCCCTGCGGCATCAGCGCGGCGCCCAGGATCGCGCCGGTCGCGTCGTCCTGCACCAGGATGGCGCAGGCGCGCTGCTCGCCCGCCGGGTTGTCCTCGACGATCTGGTAGGTGACTTCGCCGCCGGTGAAGCGGCCGAGCGGCTGCAGGTCGCGCACGATGTTGTACTCGATCAGCGTCTTGCCGGCGTTCTCGCCGCGCGACACCACGGTTTCCGCCTGCGCCAGGAAATGCACCGCCAGCACCGTGGCGCCGCCGGCCGGCGCGGGTCCGGCCACGCGAACGCGCTGGGTCGCGGCGTCGAGCGGCGTCACCGCGAGCGTCAGGCCGGCGGCGCGCGCCTCGACGATCGCCGCCTCGACCTTTTTGCGGTTGGAGCCGACGGCATCGAAGCGGCCGCCGATCACCATCTGCGGCGTATAGACCATCTTCTTGCCCATGAAGGCGGCATAGGCCTGCTGGCGCTGCGTGCAGAGCGGGCTGCCGAAGACGTCCTTCCAGCCGATGTAGTCCCAGTAGTCGACGTGATAGGCGAGCGCGATGATGTCGGCGCGGCCGGCGAGCTCGCCCAGCAGTGCGTCGGCCGGCGGGCAGGACCAGCAGCCCTGCGAGGTGAAGAGCTCCACCACCACCGGCTGGTGCGTGGCCGCGGTGGCCAGGCGCGGCAGCACCGCGGCGCCGGCAAGGGCGGCCAGAAAGTGGCGGCGGCTCGGGACGGGAAGCCTCATGCGGGAAAGCTAGCGACGGCGCCGCGTCACGTACGAATCACGATCGCGCGACAGCGGCGAAGCGGCGGGTCACGGCGGCGGCCGGAGGACCAGCCAGTAGGCCTGGCCGCCGGCCTCGACTCGCTCGAGCTCGCTGGTGGCGGTGATCCACGGCAGCGCCGCGAGGTCCTGTCCGCTGTCCTGCAGCAGGAAGACCACCGGCCGGGTATGCCAGGCGGCGGGCTCGCGACCCGTGGTCGCCCAGGCGCGCAGCTCGGCGAGGCGCTCTGGCGACCAGGGAGTCGAGTGCTCCTGCGAGTACCAGCTCCTGAGCGACGTGTAGGCGATGGCGTCATAGCCCAACCGCTCGTCGGCACTGACGAGCAGATGGCCGGCATAGGCCGGATCGTCGAGGCGCGCGAGCGTCTGGCGCTCGGCCGCTGTCAGGCGGCGCGCGGCACCGAAGCCGCCGGCGTTCTGCACCGCCTGCACGGCGAGCCAGGCCGCATTGTCGAGCAGGAAGAGCCCGGCCACGGCAGCGGCGAGCAGCCGGCGCCAGCCCGCGAGCCAGGAGCGCAGCAGGCCCACCAGGAGCGGCGCACCCAGCAGGAAGAGCGCCATCCAGTCGTAGCCGCGCGTGAAGTGCAGCGGCTGCCGCGGCGGAATGAAGAGCTCGTGATTGGCGAGCAGGAAGGAGACGCCGGCGATGGTCAGCAGCAGTTGGCGCCGGCGGTCGCGCAGCCCCCCGGCGAGGCACTGCAGGACGGCAGGCGGCAGCACCAGCGCGTAGCCGAGCGCGATTGCCTCGAGCGGCAGGATCCAGGAGAGCGACCACTGCTGCATCAGCGCGCGGTGCTCGGCGCTCTGCGGCAGCAGCAGGAAGTGGTAGGCGAGGAAGAGCGCGGCCAGCGCCAAGGCCGACAGTGCGAACCAGAGTGGCGGACGGTCGGCTGCGGGGCGCAGTAGCCATTCGAGCAGTGTCCAGGCCAGGGTGATGAGGAGGAACTGCAGACCGGTGAAAGGGTGGCTCGCGGCGAGCAGGACCAGCAGCAGCATCGCCGGCAGCCAGCGTCGGTCGAAGAGCGCCAGCAGAAGCGCGAGGGCAACGGCGTGGTAGTAGGACTCGACCGCGTAGAAGAGGTTGCGCCCGAGGTTCAGCAGCCAGAAGCCGCCGTAGGGGTCGAACTGGAAGAGGCTGTTGTAGTCGAGGCGGCCCGGCGACGCCGAAGCGACGAGCCCAGCGGCGACGAAGAGCCCGCCGCCCCAAAGGAAGCAGGCCAGTCCGAGGAGCGCCGCCCCATCGCGGTCCCGCACCACACGGCCGTAGAGCGCGATCGCCAAGCGCAGGAACACGAGGCCCGCAACCGCACCGAAGGCGAGGTAGAGGCGGCCAGGATCGAAATCCCCGAGCCACTGCACGACGCCCAGCAGCAGCAGGTGCGGCGCGAAGTAGTGCCTCGGCGTCTCAGGGTCGGGCGAGGTCGGCAGCCCGAAGGCCGGCGAGAAGCCGCGACCTTCCGCCAGCGCGTCGAAGGGCTCGCGCGCCATCGCCATGTAGCTCTGCTGGTCGTACTGCAGGAAGCCCGTCGGCCATTCGCCGGCCGGCGGCAGCAGCAGGTGCGCCAGGACCACCACCGCCATCGGCAGGTAGAAGGCCGCAGCCAGAAGCCAGGCACGCCAGCCGCGGGCCCAGTCGGCGCGCTGGGAGGCTTCGTTCACGGCTCGGTCGGTGGCCGCACGACGACAACGAGATCGCCGTACCGCTCGATCGAGCTGGCACCGGCGACCCACGGCAAGGAGTCGAGCGGCGCCTGCGGTGCCTCGCGCACGAAGACCACGGGGCGCTGGCGCCAAGCCTCTACCTCGACGCCACCGGCGTGCCAGGCTTCGATCTCGGCCAGGCGCTGGTTGGCGTAGGGCGTCGAGGCGATGTGCGACGCCCAGGCCCGCAATGGGGTGTGCACCACGGCAAGCACAGCGAAAACGTGGTCGTTCGCCACCAGCAGATGATCTGCCAAGGTCTGTTCCTGAAGCTGCCGCATGGCGGAGCGCTGATCAGCCGACAATTCGAGCTGGTAGCCCGCGCCCCTGATGTTGGTGAAGAGTTGGATCGACAGCCAGGCGGCGTTGTCCAGGAGAAAGAGTGCTGCCACAAGCGCAACGGCGCTGCGATGGCGCCGGCCCAGCCAGGCAAGGACTCGCTGCAGCGCCGGAAGACCCAGCAGGAACAGTGGAGTCCACACGTAACCGCGCGTGAAGTGCAGCGGCTGATGCGGTTCCATGAAGAGTTCATGATTGGCGAGCAGGAAGGACCCTGTGGCCATCACCCAGAGCAGGCGCGGCAGCCGGTCGAAAGCAGCGAGACGCTGCGCCAGCGCGACGAGTGCCAGCAACGCGACCGGGCCCCAGCCGAGCAAGGCGGAGAGCGGCTCCAGGGGAGGCGAGGCCGCATTGCGCCAGAGTTGTTCGAGGTCCGCATGCTCCGCCGAACGGGTCGGCAAGAACCAGAGGTAGTAGAGGAGACCGAACCCGAGGAGCGCCAACAGCACTGCGCCGAGAGCCAGGTGCGGCGGGTTTCTGTCGAGCAGACGCTCGACCGCGCACCAGCCTATGGCAACCAGCAGAAGCTGCGTTCCGGTGAAGGGGTGGCTGGCGATCAGCAACAGCCCGAGCATTGCCGAAAGCACCCAGCGGCGGTCGATCAGTGCGACCAGCAGGCCCAGAGCCAGTGCGTGATAGAACGTCTCGCAGGCGTAAAACAGGTTGCGCCCCAGGTTCAGGAACCACAGGCCGTCGGCCGGATCGAAGACGAAGGGGCTCGAGGTGGTGAGCGCGCCCTTCGCGAGGCTGTCGGCCAAGCCTGCGAGGAAGAACAGGCCACCACCCCAGCAGAGCACCAGCAGGCCGAGGCCGCCGTAAGGTTCGCGTGCGCTCGGCGGCAGGCGCAGATAGAGCGCGATGGTGAGGCGCAGCATCACGAGGCCGCTGAGCGCGCCGAAGACGAGATAGAGACGGCCGGGGTCGACTTCGGTCGCCTTCCAGATCAGCCCGAGCGCGAAGGCCCACGGCTGGAAGAAGATCCGCGGCGTCTCCGGGTCCGGACTGAAGGGATTGCCATAGGCAAACGAGAAGCCTTCGTCAAAGTACTCCCGGGCCATGGCCATGTAGCTCGCCTGGTCGTACTGCAGGAAACCGGTCGGCCAGCTGTGCGGTGGATGGAAAACGAAGGGCTGGAGGTAGATCGCCGCCATCGGCAGGTAGAGCACGACGGCGGCCAGCCAGGGATGTCTGGCCCACCAGGCTTCCTTCAGCTCCCCCACCGCCGCGGTCCTCTCCGACTCCACTGCGGGCCAGGATAGCGGATCGCC
>Ga0299906_10000225_pt1 | contig 56121 bp, 40 predicted proteins | sample RVTome_14_FD_200259 | JGI IMG/M metagenome (GOLD analysis project Ga0299906, IMG submission 200259) | Soil microbial communities from uranium-contaminated site in the Upper Colorado River Basin, Wyoming, United States - RVT145D125 (version 2) ...
CTGTAGCGTCCGCCCTCCGTGGCGGACGGGAAAGCGGCTGTCTGCTTGCATATCACTCGTCGGCCCCGACGGAGCGGGGCCGCTACACAAATTCTGAAACTGCTCTAGCCCGGCGCATACCGTACCGAAAACTTGGTGCCGCGACGATGGGGCCGATTCCTCGGGTTAGAGGGCATCGGCGTCATTCATTGCGCGGAGAACATCGTCGACCACCTGTCGGTGCGAAGTCCAAGACGCCATTCACTCGAAGAATCGAGCGAGACAGAGCCCGACGTTGTCACTGCGGAAGTCCGGAAGTTCGGGGCCGATGCTGAGTAAAAAAGGCGTGCGGCGCCCCGTGGTTTTGGCGCGGTCAAAGGGCGCCGCAGCGAGTGGAAGACGATTTGTCCACGGGCTCACTATCGGCAGGCGCAAAGCAAGCCGACCAGAGAAACCCCGCGATGACCAGGCGCAATACCGGCGATGGATGGCGTGGCAGGCGACGCTACCGTGCAACCACAGTGCGATTCACGACGGGTGACCGCACCCCCTGTCCGGGTCGCCGCATAAGACCCCCAGCGTCTTCAGTATAGAATCTCCCGCACACGCCGTCAAACAATTCGGCCCAAAATCCCGACTATTATTGCCAATCGGTACTTGATGCGCTCGTCTGCCGCGCCGGCATGGAACGGCCGGCGTCGCGAATCTCGGCGGCCCCAGAAATCCGCTTCAACTCGGCGCGGCGCATCCGCTCCGGGCCGCCCTCACGAATCTCGACAGGTTCTGTCCGGTCCATGAATCAGCCGAGACGCGGCGCCCCCGATCGTCCCTGACGGCACAGGAAAAGCGTTTAACCATGCCCTCGACGGCGAATCGATCGCACATCGCCTCTTTCTGACGGCCGTTGCGCCCGGCGCGAAAGACCAGCCAATGATAAAACTCATGCAGGAACACGAAGCACGCCAATTCAAAGGCATCCGCGACCTGGAGGGTATAGAGCGGCCGCCACCAGCCCCAGGGTTCGGTTCGAGCCGTGGCGATCTGGGTCTTGATCTGATAGGGGTAGCGATTGGCCCGACCGAGATTGACGGCGATTCGCGGCGGCCCTGCTCGAAAGCACCCGGAAAACTCGGCGCCCCGGCTGTAACGAATCGACACGCTCAGCCCGTCGTGCGGCCATCCCTCGGCAACGTCGAGCAACCAGCGGTGCAGCCGGGCCGAATCAAGGTGGGTCGTATTATGAAATCGCATGGCGAGGCGTTGCCCGCGTCGGTCCCTTAGCCGAGGCCCGCGCGGACGAGGTCCTGCAACCGGACAATGCCGGTGGGCACGTCTCCATCTTCCGAGACGACCAGCACCGTAATCTCGCTTTCGCGCATGATGCCGAGGGCGTTCACCGCCAGTATCCCCGGCGAGACGGTCGAGATTTTCACGGGCGTGTCGGTCGGGTCGCGCCGGCTCTGCCGCCAGGCCTCGGAAGCGGACAATCGGCCGGGCATTTCGCAGCGGGTCAGCAACCGCCGCAGGTCGCCGTCGGTGAAGACCCCGGTCAGGCGGCCGCCCTGATCGACGACGCAGGTCATTCCCAGCCGCTTACCGGTCATTTCGAGAAGCATCCGGTTGAAATCCGCGTCGCCCGGCACGCAGGGCATCTCGGAGCCGGCGTGCATGACGTCGCGCACGCGCAGGAGCAGGCGGCGGCCGAGCATGCCGTCCGGATGAAACCGGGCGAATTGCTCCGGGCTGAAGCCCCGGGCGTCCAGCAGGGCCATCGCCAGGGCATCGCCCATCGCAAGCATCAGCAGGGTGCTCGTCGTCGGGGCCAGCGCGAGCGGACCGGCCTCTGGTCGGGCGGGAATGCGCAGGACGACATCGGACAACTCGGCCAGCGGGGAATCGACGGATTCGCAGATCGCCACGGCGTGGCCGTGCAGGCGGCGAAAATGGGCCACGAAGCGAACAAGCTCCTCGGTGTGCCCGCTCTTTGAGAGGGCCACGATGACCGATTGATCGCTGACCGCCCCGAGGTCGCCGTGCACGCCTTCGACCGGGTGCATGAACATGGCGGCCGTCCCGGTGCTGGACATCGTGGCGGCGATCTTTCGGGCGATCAGTCCGCTCTTGCCGATGCCGGTGACAACGACCGAACCCCTGGCGGCGGCGATCAACTGAACGGCCCGTTCGATCCCGTCGTCCAGCAGTTCGATCTGCTGGGACAAGGCGTCCTTCTGTTCGCGCAGGAAGCTGCGGGCGATCCGACCGGCGGCGGACGGTTCTGATGGAAGGATGGGCGGCGAAACGGAAGGCCGTTTTTTCGTTGGAATGGGGGGCGAACCGGATGCGTCAGGCGGAGGGTTTTTGGGGCGGGTCCGGCTCATCCGGCAACTCCGGGGGGGCCTCGTCATCAGTCAACGACAGGTCATCGTCGCCGAGTTCAAGGGCTTCGTCATGGGTCAGCCACTCCTCGGCGCCGAGATTGTCAATCTGTCGGTCGAGGTCCTCGTCCGGTGACAACGGGTCGTCGATCGAATCCGCCGGCTCCGATGGGGCCATCGAGTCCGGCTCCGGAACCTCGGCGACGTCGATTGCCAAATCGAGATCGTCACCGAGCCCGTCAATACTTTCAAGGTCGGCTTCATCGGCCCGCGGCGGCGTGGCAGGGTCCGGAGACGGCGCTGATCCGGCGACTAATTGGTCGATCCCCGTCGCCGGCGTCGCCGGGACGTCGCCCGCCGCGCCAGCGGCCGAACCGCCGGGAGGCGGTCCCTGCAACCGTGCGCCGGCCTCGTCGGACCTGAGTTGTCTCGCTTCGGCGGCTTCCGGGGACTCGGGCTCGGTGTAGTCGTAGAACTCGCGGTAGGCCTTTCGGAAATAGCCGCCGGCCCGCGTTTCGACGCGGTTGAGCACGGCGCCGAAAATCCGCGCGTTGATGGCCTCGAGCTGATTCTGCGTTCGCTGCAGCGCGCCGCGCGACGTTGTGCGATACTGGCAGACCAGCAGGACGCCGTCGACCGCCCCGGCCAGGACCATGGCGTCGCTGACCAGCAGCACGGGCGGGCCGTCAAAGATCACCTGATCGTATCGTGCCCGGGCATCGACGATCGCGTCGCGCAGATAACTGCTGCCGAGCAGTTCGGCGGGATTGGGCGGCGGCGGACCGGCACTGAGCACGTCGAGTCCGGGCACCGACGTCGGCACGACGACGTCATCGAGATGGCACTGGCCGATCAGGAGATTGCTCAGGCCGTCGTCGCGCATGCCGGGGAAGACGCGGGGCAGCGAAGGCCGGCGAAAATTTGCATCGACGAGCAGGACGCGCCGCCCGCTCAGGGCGATGGAGATGGCGAGATTGGTGGCGACGGTGGTCTTGCCGTTGCCGCCGCTGGGGCTGGTGACCAGGAGGACGCCTTGCTGGTCGGCGGGAGCGGTGAAGAAGAGATTGGCGCGGAGGTTGCGAAACGCTTCCGCCAGGATGGACTGTGAGGCGTCGATGCAGACGGTTTCGACGTGCGTGATCTCGATCTCCTCGTCCTCCGACGCCGGGATGGTGCCCAGCACCGGGATGGCCTGCCGCTGTACGTCGCGCGCGGTCCGCACGGACTTATCCGCCAGCTCCAACAGCATGGCGAAGCCAACGCTGATGGCCAGTCCGAGGACGCCTCCGACCGGAAACCAGACCTGCCACAGCGGACTGGCGATGCGCTCCGGCTGGATGGCCTGGGATTGAATGTCGATCTGGACGGCGCGCTTGGCCCGCAGCGTCATGTTCATCAGGTGCTTGGTTTCGAGGAGCTGCTCGTATTGCATTTTGAACTGGTCGGCCTCGCCCTGCATGCGCTGGAGATTCGCGTACTTGCGATCCATGTCCTCCTGTTCGGCGCGGGCTTCGAACAATTGCTCAGTAATCGCCAGCAATTGAGATTGAGCTTCGAGGTAATTTTGAGTCGCGGCCTCGACCTGCTCGTTCTGGTATTCCACGGTCTTCTTGGCCCGCTCCTCCGCGACGCGGTCCGCAGCGGAGTCACGGAGCATCCGGGCGTCCTGAACGATGCGATGATTGGGGCCGAATCGAACCAGGCCCGCACTGAGCTCCTCCTCGGCGGTCTGCAATCGTTGGTCCAATTGAAAGATGCGCGGATCCTGATTGAGGAGCGTCTGAAGTTCGGGCGTGATGGGTAGATTCTGCGCCCCGCCCGCCCTCAGTGCCTCCAGTTGGCTTTTTTTGCCGATCATGTCCACGTTGAGCTCGGTTTCCAGCGCCTTGAGCGTCAGGACGTGCTCCTGGACCTCTTTCCTGGCCGTTTCCTGAACACGTGCGGAAGTCTGAAAATCCGTGATTTCCTGTTGCTTGCCGTCCAACGCGCGCTTGACGCGCTCCAATTCCTCGCCGATCTGCTGGTCCGTCCCGCGAATCGATAGCTTCTGCTGCTCGTCGATGAGCTGCATGTATTCTTCAATGATCGTATTGACGATCTTGGCGACTTCGGTGTTGTATTTCCAGCCTGCCTTGACGACGAAGAGGTTGGTGTCAGGCACGGGATTGGCGACGATGATGTCGGTCAATAGATCGAGGGGCTTGTCGCCGCGAGCCGCCTCCTGCTCTTCCGCTTCGCGAAACCAATTCGTGTCCCGCAGTTCGGGGTTCTTCAGCGCGCGCGACAACACGTCCGCGCTGACGACGGTCAAGGCCTGCGTCTGGATTTCGCGAAGCACGTCCTCTTCCCGCACCTCCTGCGGATCGAGCGGCTTGAGGGGGTCCGGCGGCTTGGTCGACGTGACTCTGACGTAGGCGGCGGCGTTGTAACGGGGGAAGTATTTTCTGGCCAGAACGAAACCACCGGCGGTGAAGGCGATCGAGAATATCCACAGGAAGATGATCAGCACCAGCCGATGGCGAATGATGCGAACGACGTCGGCGCCCGACAGTCCTGCCGCTGCGGCCGGCATGGGGCGCGGCGTGGGGAACGGCGCCGAGGGTCCGCCGCCGAGATGGGTGGTCGCCTGAGTCAGTGTCGTCATCTGCCGGGCCTCTGGACCATCCGCCAACTCCCCAGCGAGCGCGCGCGTCCTTTCGTCGGCGCGCGCACCCCATTCCCATATCGGCGACGAATACTACAGGCGTGACTGTTGATCCGCCCCCAACGGGCTATTGCGCACGTTTTACCTCGTCGAGGCGTTCGACGATCTTCGAAAGTAGATCGCGATGACCCCGGTCCTTGGCAATCAATTCGGCCGATTCGAGCCGGTTCAGCGCCTCATCCAGATTCCCCTGCTCCTGATAGACCAGAGCCAGATGGTACAGCAGCATCGGGTCTTCTCGATTGACGCTCGACGCCCGGAGCAATACGCCCAGCGCCTCGCCATACCGTCCGTCCTTGAACAGCGACCACCCCAGGGTATCGAGCACGTCCGGATTGCTCGGCGCGGCTCTTTTTGCGCGTTCCGCGTAGGGAATCGCCTCGGCCGGTCGATTGAGCTTGTCCGTGAGGAGGTAGGCGAGATTGTTCAGGGCGAACCAGTCGTCCGGAATGAGCTTCAGGGCCGCCTCGTAATTCTTCCGCGCCTCCTCGTACTTCGACATCTGCTCGAGGAGCATCCCCTGGGCCAGATGGCTGAAGACGGTGTCGGCATCGGATGCCGCCAGCTCCTCGATCTTCCTACAGACCTGATACGCTCCTTCGTTGTCGTGGTTCAGAAAAAGCAGGTGGACCAGCACTTTTTGCCGATTCAGATTGTCCGGTTCGGCCGCGGCCCTCTGCTGTTCCCGCGCCAAGGCCTCCTCGAGTCCGAATGTGCCCACCATTTGGTGGACCACGCGGTTGAAATCCGCGAAATTGTTGATCGCGGCCTCGGTTGCTCGATCGTAGGTCTCCAGGGCCTTGGTCTCGTCGCCGATTTTCGCGTAGGCCCACGCCACGGCCGACAGGGCCGACGGCATCGTCTGGAGGAGTCGGGTCGAAAGCCGCTCCGAGGCGTAGTCGATGATGACCTGCGGTCGTTTCTGCTCCTGGCAGGCATGGAACAGGGCGCCGACGGTTTCGCGACGGAACTGGCTGAGCTCGGCCGCCTTTTCGTACGCCTGGATGGCCTTGTCGGCGTCCTGTTGGAGTTCGGCCACCCGCCCCAGCAGCATCGGCCATTTGTGGTCGCGCGGGAACTTGCGCGAAAACGTGTAGATGAGATTCTCCGCGTCGCCGTAACGCGATGGACCGATTCGAATGTGGAGATCGACCAGGGCCTCCGCGACCGCCTGCTGGTCGGGCGATTCTTCCAGGATCGATCGGAGTTCCGACACGGCGGCCTCGCGCTGACCGACCTCCATGAAGCAATGGGCCAGCGCGATTCGATGCTGGTAGTTAAACCCGTTGAGATTGTAGGTCTTCGAGCGGCTCAGATCGTCGATGGCGTTTTGCCATTGATTCATGAGCATGAACAACTGCCCGCGCTGCCACAGGGCCACGGCGTTGTCCGGGTTCTTCTCGAGATGTGCGTCGAAGCTCTTGCGCGCCTGCTCGACGTCGCCGGCGATGCGGTGATAGGCGCCCTCGTAGATCATCCCCTGAGGGCTATCGGGAAATCGCGCCAGGAACGTATCGATGGTCTGGCGAGACTGATCGAGGTCGCCGAGCGCCAGGGTCAGCGCGATCATCCTGGACCGGATAGACCGATCGTCAACCGAGCCCTCTTCTATGTCGCGCAGGGCCCGCTCGTAATACTCCAGCGCATCCCTGAACCGGTTCGTGCGCGAATAGTACTCGCCGGCGGAAGTCAGGATGGCGCGCGAGGGTTCGAGACTGACCGCCAGGCGGAAATGCCGGTCGGCGGTGGCCAGTTGCTTCTGTTGCTCGTAAAAGATGCCGAGATGAACGGCGATCTCGGCCTTCTTCGACTTGTCCGACGCCTGCGTCATCAGGCCGGTCAGCAGCGCGTCGCCTTCGGACGGCCGGTTCACGTCTTCTCTGCCGAGAAAGCTGGCGAACTCTCGCGCCAGGGGTAACTCGCGATCGTCCTTGGCGTAGCCCAGCGCCTCGCGATAAATCTCAGCGGCCTTGTCAAACTGGCCGACTTTCGGCAATCCGTATAGACGCGCCAGCAGCAAGAGATTGTTCACGTCCTTGGGGTCTGCCCGGCGGGCCTTCTCACGGGAAGCGATGCCCTCCTGCGGGTTTTCCTTTTCCTTGATGAGCTGAAGCTGGTGGCGGACCCAGGGATCATTGGGCAGGACGCGAGCCGCGGCGTGCAGATACCTCTCGGATTCGGCTTGATTGCCGCCGGCCACTTCGATTCGCGCCAATGCGCGGTTGGCGAAGCCATTCGTCGGGTCGCGCTTCAGGGCCTCCAACAAGACGTCTCGTGCGTCGGCAGTCCGTTCCGCCTTCTCATAGGCGTCGGCGAGATAGGTCCAACCGAGCGAAAAATTCGGATACTTGTCCAGCCCCTGTCGCATCAGGTCAATCGCCCGATCCACGTTTCCCTTGGCCAGCTCAATCCTTCCCTCGGCCATCAGCCCTTCGGTGCCGTCGAGATTGAGGTCCTTGTTGATCTTGGCGTAGCGGCCCGCCGCTTCCCAGTTCTTCTTGCTCATGGCGAACCGGAACTGCCGCTCGATGATCGCCCCGTTTTCCGGCTGAAGCTTCTCCGCCTCGTTCAGGTATTTGATCGCCTGTTCTTCGTTATCGCGCGCGGCGTAGTAATCGAATAAAGACACGGCACGGACCAGCGGATCGTCCTCGCCCTCGAGAATGGCGGCGCGGCGGGCGTCGCGCTGCTCTTCGGTGCCCTCCTGATTCAGGTCCAGCGCGAGCAGCTTGAGGAACTGGTTATCCGGCTGCCGGGACAGGGCGTCGGCCACCAGGGCCTGCGCTTCGGAATTGCGCTCGGTCGACTGATACAGGCCGGCGAGGGTCCGCAGGATCGACAGGTTGTCTGGGTTCTTGGTCAGGAGCGCCTTGAGCTTGGGCTCGGCCTGATCGAACTTCTCATCCATCATCATCAACTGGGCGGAGCGGACGTCGTCCTGAATGTTGTCGCCGCCGACCCGGCTCATTTCGTCGAGCGCGTCGTCAAATCGCTTGAGCTGACGATAGGCCTCGCTTCGCAATCGCGCGGCCACGGGGCTGTTGCGGAGAAACTCGCTTCGATCGCTCGTGTCCCCGGTTCGAAGAAGCACCAGCGCCTCCGACGCCTTTTCCTGTTGCAGGTAGATCTGCGCCAGATCGAGAATCAACTGGTTGTATTTCGGCGCCAGCGAGATGGCCCGGCGAATGGCCGATTCGGCGGCGCCCCATTGCTGCTGCTTGGCGTACAGTTGCCCGAGAAGCACCTGCAATTGCCAATTCCCGCGCGTGCCGGTCAGGCGCTCGGCGGTCTCGGCTTCCTTGGTCGCCTCAACGATTTCGTTGCGGGCACTGAGAAGATTGGCCCGGAGAAAGCGAACGTTGACGTCATCGACGCCGACTTCTTCCTGGAGCTGACCGACCCACTCTTCGGCCGCCGCCAGCGCCGCCGCCCGGGCCTCTTCGCCCTTGGCTTCGTCCGCGGTGTTCAGCTCGTCCATGAACAGCAGCTTGAGAAACTCGGTCCGCGCCACGTTGTTCTGAAGCGTCCGGAAGTGCGTGGTGCGGGAAATCGCTTCGAGGCCCCGCTGATAGAGGCCCATCTCGAGTTGGCGAAAACTCTCCCGCGCCGCTTCGTCGGTCGCTTCGCCGCGTTGAAGATTGTGCACCGTTCCCAGTTCGAGAAAGACGACGCCGTTGTCGGGCTCGATTTCCATCGCTTTATTGAGGATGTCCGCGGCCTGGTCGAGGTCCTTTTCGACGTCGGCCACGAACCGTCCCGAGTAAATTCGCGCGAGGATCAGGTGGGCCTCGACGCCCTCCATCTCTTCTTTCACCAGGACTTTCAGATCTTCGAGACCCTCGCTCAACTTGTCCTTGGACAACAGCTTCAAGACCGCGTCGAGCTGCTTGACCTTCGACAGGCGCTTCGGGTCGTTCGCGTTGCGCCGCAACGCCTCCCGCACGATCGACGTCCGCTCGGCCGCCACGGCGGTGGCGTCCTCAAACATGCCAAGCTGCTCGCGATTCTGCTCAACATTGAACAGATGTCGTGCTATGCGGTCGACGATGTCCGGGTCTCCCGGATCGCGTTTCAGCGCCGCCCTCAGCGCCTCTTCGCCGCGTTTCTCATTGCGGTCGTCCTCGCTCGTCAGGAAGAGGTAGGCGCTGCCCGCGGCGTGGGAGGCGAGGATGGAATCCTCCTCGACTTCGCTGAGCTTTCTGGCGTGCTCGAGGACTCGGTTCCACTGGGTAGAAGACGGGAACTTCTGGGCGATCTCGAACTCCAATTCGGTCACCATCTCCAGCGCCGATCGCAGCAGCGGATCGCGCACCAGGGCGTTTCTCAAGAGGTCGCGGGCGTTGCGAAGCCGCCCCTCGGTCAGCGAACACCGCGCCGCCATGACCAGGTATTCGGGGTTCTTCCCGGGATCCTTCGCGTAGGCCCGGGCATAGGTCTGCGCCGCCACGTCGTACTTGCCGTCGGCTTCCAGTTGCTTGGCGTCGGCCTCATAGACTTTCGGGTCCTGTCCGGGGAGGTTGGCCAGCAGGGCGAACCCGGTGACGGCCAGCAGCAGCATGCCGATCAGGGTGAGTACGCCGACGAGATTTCGGTTGAGTTTTCGAGCCATCGATTTGACCTCTTTCGCGCAATTCCAATTAGGCCCATCGGACCGAACCAGCGTCGCTCCGGCCGGACCGGGAAATAGCCGGGATTATACCGCAGTTACAAGGCGCTGCCGACCTTCGCCGATTCCCCGCCGCCGTTTGCCGACGCCGCCGGCGGCCCGCCCCGCTCCCAGCCCCCGGGGGGGAAGTGCTCGCTGACCAGTTCGGCGATCGTGCGGTCGAAGACGTCTCGGGCGCGGCGGTCGAGCCGCTCGTAGTCGGTGTTGGACTTGGACTTGAACGAGACCTCGATCTTGGCGTAGTAGAGATGGGTATCGTTCCAATCGGCCATTCGCAGTCGAACGCGATTGCGCTGGGCGTAAAAGTCCCCGTTGACGCAGATCGTGTAGTAAACGATCGTCCGAAGCTGCGTGTCCCGCGGGGCATAGAAGGTCAATCGCCGGACCGGTATTTTTCGGCCGAAGTTCTCCAGGTCCAGGTCGAGTTCTTCGTCGCCGTTCTCCGCCATCGTGAATGCCCCCTGCACGAAACACTCTTCCGGAACGTGGGGGACCTGATCGACGACGCCGGTGTAATAGGTGACCGACAGGGTCACCGTGCGGTTCTTCCCGCGAATCTCCGGCATCCGCAAGACCCAGGTGAAATAATTCTCGGTGCCCAGTTCTTCGACGGTCTCGGGGGGCAGCTTTTGAACGCTGACGACTTCCTCCGGGGCGAGTTTGCGCCGATCGAATCTGTCCAAGTCCTTGCGGAGGGGAAGAGGGGCCTTGATCAGCCGCATCTTGCCGCTCGATTGGGCGGAGTGAATGAACACCGCGGAGCCGCCGACCAGCACGACCGCCAAGGCGTAGAAAACATTGGAACGAGTCGGGGCGCTCATCAATGGGCGCCTCCGGTCGCGGTGTGCCCGCCAAGCGGCAGGGGCGGCTCGTCTTCGGCCTCGATGAACAGATGGTCGAGCCCCCACAGGATGGCCATGTAGATCGCGAACCCCAGCCCAAACATCAGCAGGCCCAGGACCGTATGGGGCGTGCCCGAGGCCAGGTTGCCATAATCGTACATTTGAAACGCCCCCGTGACGATGACTCGAACCACGTTGCAAAACAGGGCAACCGGGACGACGAACAGCGCCATCGCCACGCGGTGCCACGCTGGCCGCGGAGCGAAATAGGCCATGGCCAGCCCCAGGGACACGAATGCCAAGAGCGATCGCATGCCGCTGCACGCCCCGGCGACCGTGAAGGCGCCGGAAACGCCGCCTCTCATGTAATACGCAATGTTGATCCCCGCCTGTTCGATCTCGGCGCCGGGAAAAGTCCGCAGGACGAAGGTGGCGATCGATGCGGCGAACTGCTGCAACGGCTGGGTGAAAGCCCGATAAAGTCGCTCCGGCGGGGGTATCGCCAGCATCATGAACGAAATCGGAAACAGCGAATACCGAAGCGTTCGCCAGCCGCGCAGCAGCAGGACCAGTCCAAGAATCAGGACAATGACCGACAGCGCCTGCGGATAACCGATCTGCATGAAAATGGCGGCCACGTAGATGACGATCGCCGACGCCGAGAGGACCAGGCCCCACAACGAGCCCGGATGGTCGCCGAGAAGAAGCTCCTTTTTGCGCGTATGGAGCATCCAAAGGCAAAACAGCGGCATCAAAAAGCCATGCGACCAGTCGGGCTTCTGCCAGAGGACGAACATGCGATAAAGCTGTTCCTCATAGAGCCACGTGACGAGTGCGGCGAGAACGAGGAACTTCGCCAATCCGGCTGCGCCGATGGACTCCCGCCAGCTCAACGGCGCGCCCTGACGCGAGCGCCGAATCGGGCGCAGCGGCGCCCCGCCGGAATGTCCCGCCCCGGCGGACCCGGCATCGACCGCATTGATCTGAGATTCCAGGTTCAAGTCTCGTTCTTCCGACAGTTGGGACGATCCGTCGACCCGGGTCCAACGTTGAAATCTGACGAGGATGATTGCGGCCCGGCCGCCCCCGGCTCACCCGTTCTTACAACCGTCAACGGCATCGGGTTCGGGTCGGGAAGCGCGAAATCGAGAGAAGCCCGGCAAAACCGCCTACGGCGCCGCCGCTAAATCAGCGGCACGCCGCGCTGAAGTGCTTCCTGGTTCCTCCGTACCTTCAGTTGCTCCTTCGCCTGGAAGGTGTCCGAATCGGCGAAGTTTCGATCGTAGACAAACCCGAATCCGTAGCTGAGCCGGAAGGCATTTCGCAACACGGCCAGGAATCCGGCCACCGCGTGCGAGCCGACGTTGACGATGTCGTTCGGCTTCAGGTAAAAGTCCGGAGCGTTGCCGGCGAAAATGGCGTCCAGATCGAGCTGGATCATCTGCTCTTCATCGCCCGTGACGCGCCGAATCAGATCCGCCCGCGAGGGCCAGGCCAGCGGTCCGAACCCGCCCGCCGCGGCGATCGCTTCCTTGACCGTCAGTTTCCTGCCCGTCAACTCGTAGGCGCCGGGCCGGGCCACGTTGCCCATCATGTAATACTCGCCCACCTGCCCCGGCGGGACGTTGATCAGGTCCATCGGGCGAACGATGATATTGTAACGGGGATCGCCGGATAACAACTCCTTGACCGGGATTTCAATGATCCGAACCGCCGGCGCCAGCTCGGGCGGAGCCGGCGGAAATGCCGCCCCGTCTTCCGCCGATCGGCTGCTCGCCGCCTCGGCGTAGGTCGTGGACGGGGCTGAATCGGCCGGTCCGATGACCCATTGGAGCATTTCCTGATCCCATTTGATGGCCTGCTGCGATTCCGTCGGGCCCCCCTCGAGAATCTGTAATTCATCAACCGGCGCCGGCGACGGGGCCGCCGATGAGGCGGCGGGGCTCGGCGGCGACTGGACATGTCGGGGCGCCGACGACGTCGACGGCGCCGACGACGTATCGCTCATCGTAAGCGACGATCTTGTCGTCCCGGCCGGGTTGGGGCCCGGCTGCGTCGCGGGACTGAAGGGCGGCCCGGCCGCAACCACGCCCTCGCGAAACAGGTAGATCGTCTGTAGCGCCGGGGAAACGCCGCCGGCATCGGCAATGGCCTGAAGCATTCGATAGTCCGGCCGCGGGACCTCATACGTCCCCGGGCGCGGCACGCTTCCGATGATGGAAAAGCGCGTGGACCGCGTGTTCAGCAGAGACACCTGCACCTCGGGATCGGGAAGAATCTGCTGCTCGCGCAGCAATTCCTTGATCTCCATCTCCAGCTCGCTGATGGTCAGGCCGGCCAGGCGAATCCGCCCCAGGACCGGAAGCGACTCGAATCCCGAACGACTGACGATGACTTGCTGCGCCGAGGCGACGCCGCGCTGAAGCAGCTCGAATATGGAAATCGTCAACGCGTCGCCGGGACCGATCACGTGCTCCGAATACTGAGCAACCAGATCGTCCGCCGTCGGCTCCACGGCCTCCTCGATACCCGGCGGCTCTTCGAGAATGCTCAACGACGCGCGGATTTCCGTGCGCCGCGGCTCGACGAATTGTCCGACCTGGGCCGGGTCGAAGAATCCGTTCAACAGCCACTGGCCGCTTTGGCCGCCGGACTTGCAACCGCTCCCGGCGGCGATGCAAAGGACCGGCACCAGTCCACCCACGATGATGAACGGGGGCCGACGTTGCATTTGACCGGGCCGAATGCGCATCCCGGTGGCCACGGCCGCGCCGATCATCGAATTCTCAGTCTTCCATCCCATTGAGTTTCATCGGACCCATCCGATGTCCCCGATTCGCCGCGACTGCCGCGCGAAGCGGCGACGGAAACGTGGGCCGCAGTCGAGCCGGGTGTCGCATGGGTCGCTCCTCGATCGATGTTATCGACACAAGACGTACCGGAGCCGTGGCGACAACCCGGCCGAATCGCCGCGCGAATGGTCGCCGTTTTCGTCCGCAGACTTTGCACGGCGACGCGCCGGAATCGCGGCTCTGCCCGATAATGTCGATACAATTTCGCGGCGACATTCCGCCAACGTCAATAGGGCCGTCGTTGGGTGGGCGATCGGCGCCGGCCTGCCGAATTCAGGCGCAGCAGTTGCGCCGATGATGTGCCCTCGGAGTTCTCGAAGATTGGGATTTGCGTTGACTGGCGCGCCGATCAAGTAATAGACCGTGGAGCCGGAACTCGATTTGGACCGATAACTGCTCATGGCCCCCGGCTCTGCCATCCTCTGATCCGTTTCGCCGGAGCGCAAAACTATGGAGATCGTCATCCTCGGCGCAGGTGGCCACGGTCGCGTCGTACTCGACATCCTTCAAACGGCGCGACAGCACAAAGTCGTCGGATTCCTGGATAACAACGCCGGACTGCACGGCCGCCGGGTGGACGGGCTTCCGGTGCTCGGCGGCATCGGCGACGTCGAGGAGCTTCGAAGGCGCGGCGTCCGCGGCGCGGTCGTCGCGGTCGGAGACAACGGCGTTCGTCGGTCTATCTGCGACTCCGTCGAACAGAACGGACTCGAACTGATCAACGCGATTCACCCGTCGGCGCAGATCGCGTCCAACGCTTGCACGGGAAAAGGCGTCGTCATCGCCGCCGGGGCCCTGGTCTGCGCCCACTGCCAGATCGGCGACCACGCCATCCTCAATACGGGCTGCATCGTGGATCACGAGTCCATGATCGGCACGGCGGCCCATCTTTGCCCCGGCGTGCGCCTGGCGGGCCACGTCGTTGTCGAAGCGGGCGCGTTCATCGGAATCGGCGCGACGGTGGTGCAGAACATCCGCGTCGGATTCGAAGCGGTCGTCGGCGCCGGCGCGGTCGTGATCGAGGACGTCGAACCCATGACGACGGTCGTCGGCGTCCCGGCCCGGCTGGCGAAGGATGCCCCCAGCGCTGCGGAGTTCGCCGCGATGCTGGCGCCGGGCGGACTCGAGGCCCCCATCGCCGCCCGCGGACGCGGCCATGCCACCTGACGCCGATCGCGACGCCATTTCTGAAACCACCCTAGGGCGGCCAGATCAGGTTTCCCATGGAGCGCGGGTTGTAACAATGGCGACGGGCCCGGGCCCAATCCGAATACTCCCCGCGCCGCGGCTCCAGCCGCGCGACATTCAGGCCCCAGATACGCGTCCTGCTTTCGGGGCCGAAATCGGCCCGATCGATGGCGATCTCCGCGGTCCAGCCGTCGGCTGAGTCTCGAACCGCATAGAGCGGCCGGTGCCCGGTCCACGGGCCGGCTTCGCCAATCGGCGGATCCGTCAGAACGCCGCGTTCGAAGATCGGATCGCCCGTCGAGAAGATCACGACGTGGTAAAGGTCGTCGCTGCGGGTCGCCAGTCCGCTCGGGTCGATCAGAATCTCGACCAGATCGGCGTCGGTGGGCCGCAGGTCCTCGAATCGCAGCACGTTCTGCTGCGTTCGATTCGGTGGGCGGCCGGCGGGCGAGGCGGCGCGAATGCCAATGAACAACCGTACTTGATCGTGACAGAAATAGGCCACGGTCTGGCTCTCAGCCGGCATTCTTGCCAACAGCGGCGCCTCGGCGATCAGCCGAAAATCCCCGGCGACGTTCATCAGCCCGGGCGTCCAGTCGGAAAGATCGCCGTCGATGTCAATTCTTCCGCTCGCGCGCGGCACGGAGGCCACCGAAAAGACCGCCTCGGCGTCGGCGCGTCCCGACGCGTCCGTCTCGAAAGCGACGGGAATGGCGCCGTGTCCGAAGACGTCCGTGGGGAGCAACGTCGACAGTCGCGCGCTCAGCCGCCGCGACGCGACGTCCCACTCGGCCAGCGCCGTGACTTTCGCCGGACGGCCCAGGTCGCGGGCGCCGCCCGGCAACGGACCGAAGACGACCCGGCCGTCAACGGAAGTGCGCATCTCGCTGCGGACCGCCACGTCCACCGTCGCGAGAAACCCCGCCTGATCGGGCCGGGGGCTGTCGGCCAGTCGCGCCGACTCGACCCATAGCTCGATGCCGCGCGTCCGGCCGAGAAACGCGGACCAGTCGGCGAGGTTCCTTTCGCGCTGGAGCGAATCGATCGGCTCGTCGGTCAACGCGAAGGCGGTCTCCTGAATCAGGATCGACCGCGCCAGGTCCCACAGCGACGCGTCGTTGACGCGCCGCGATAGATCGCCATCGGCGAAATGGTCGCCGTACGCCTCCGTGCCGCACGCCTTCAGCAGCGAACGCGCCAGAAGCCGGGCCGTCTCCCCTCGGCCGTTGACCTCCAGCAGCCGAAGGTACTGGTATTCCTGATTGCCGAGCAACAGCTGCTTGAGGCGCAGCGACGGCACCGGCCCGCTGACGCCCAGCGCGGCGCCGGGATAGATCAGCCACGAGTCCGACGGCTCATTCGGCCGGTCGATCGGCTCGTCAAACGGCGCATCCGGCCATGCGGTCACGGAGCGGAGAAAAACGGCCTCGTGCCCCTGAAGGAACGCCTGCCATCCGATGCTCCTCGCATGGGTTGCCGGCGCTTCGACGGCCTGCGACCCTGAAAATGGAGGGTGATCCGGGACCAGCCAGGTGCGTTGGCCCTCGCCGCGAAGCAGGGCCAGCGTGGCGGGATGATCGAACCGCGCCGGCGTCGCCCAGATGTTCACCTGCGAGCGAAGATCGACGTCGTGGTGTTCGTGCCAGCCGAAGGGACGCATGGCCTGCGGGATCAATCGCGAGAGAAACGGCGGCGCGTCGGGACCGATCCGCGCCGCGTCGATGATCGAGCAAAGGCGCTGAACGTCCTTCGGCGGGGGGTTGATCTCGGTCGGCCAGCCGTAATCGAGAACGGCCCGCTGCGACGCGCCCAATTCGGAAAAATGCCCCCAGGCGGCGGTCACGGCATCGTGCAGCACGCGGACGTAGGCCGGGGACTCCATCCCGTCAAAATGATCCGGGTCCGGAAAGCGGGCATTGATCGGCAGGGGCCATGCGAAAGGCGGGCGGCCGTCGGGATAGGCCGAGCCGTCGATGTATCCAGCGCACAGGGCGTCGTAATCTCCCCAGTCCAGGGCGACGGATCCGTCCGATTCCTGGCAAAACACCGGTTGGATCTCGAAGAGATACGGCGACAGGCCGTTCTCGTGCAGCAGCCGCATCGTCTGTTCGATGGCGGCACGGGCCGCGGGATCGCGCGCCGCGACGGCGAGATTGTCGGGATCGAGTTTCGTATGCTCGGCGAGCACCGGCCCGAGATGGACGCGGGCCACCATCGGCAGCGAATCCGACGGGTCGAGGAATACGTCGCTGACTTCCAATTCGATCGGCGTCGTGTGCGGGGCGCGGCCCTCGACCCGCGCCGTCAATGCGCCGCGATATCGGCCCGGCGGCGCGGCCGGGGAAATTAGAATCTCCACGAATAACGTCAGTTCACTCCCCGGCGGAATCGACAGGGCGCGGCCGACGTCGCCGGTCTCCTCCGCCGCCCGGCCGGGACCCGACACCGGAATCAGCGCGTCGGGAAATGATCGCGGCGCGCGCAGGGCGACGCTTCTGAGATACCAGTTGGGATAGCGGGTGATCTCGACCGCCGCGGTGCGATAAACTCGAACGGCCGACGGGTCGATCTGAAACGCTTCGCCTTTCAGCGGCTCGGCGGCCACGATGAGACCGGCCAGTCCGAATTCGCCCGGTGACAGAACCCACTGAAAGAATACGGTCTCGCCGACGGCGCCGGCCGCGTGAATCGACTTTTGGCCGTCGTCCCAATAGAGGTTGCGCAGATCGGCGTCGGCTGCGTCGCGGCGCGGCGTTGACGGCCCGAGCCCGTGATCGGTGAGCGACAGCGGCGGCGCGGCCGGCGTCGCGCATCCCGACCAGACCGCGGCGAGCGATAGGTAGGTCAGTCGGCGAGCGCATCGCCGATCGGCGTTTTGCCGGCTATGGTTGCTCACCCTTGATATTCCCACTTCCGGGGGGCATTCGGCGGTGCACGTTCGGCTGAATATCATATGCTATGATGGCTTATCGACCGATCGTCAACTCGCCGGCGGCCCGCCGCGCGGCGACGCCGGCACGGACGGCGCATGCACATGCAAAACGGCAGTCCCCGTACTGATAAGAGAGTCTCGACCGATCCCTGCGACGGATGGGCCCATCTGCGCCGCGGGGCCGGCGGCGATTCCATGCCCCTGCCCGTCCTGGCCCCGGCGCCGACCGGCAAGATACGCCCCTCGAAAAGCGGCAAGTGGCGGGCGGCGTCGCTGATTCTTCTGCACGCCCTGATGGTCGCTCATTTCGTCCACTGGATCGTCGCCGGGGAGACGGTCACGCCGATCGAGCCGTCCGAATCGATGGAGACGCTCCGCACCGGCGCGATCAACGCGGGATTCATCTTCTTTTCCCTGGCCATCCTGCTGACGCTCGTTTTCGGTAGATGGGTCTGCGGCTGGGGATGCCACCTGGTGGCCTATCAGGACCTGACCCTCTGGATCTTCAAGAAACTCAAGCGGCGGCCCCGGCCGTTTCGATCGCGAACGTTGATCTGGATCCCCCTCTTAGCCGCGCTGTACATGTTCGTCTGGCCTGTTGTCGTCCGCTGGTTGTACGGAATGCCGTCGCCGCGGCCGACGCTGCATCTGCAAACGACCGGCTTCTGGGATACGTTTCCGCAATACGGCGTCGCGATCCTGACGGTCGTGGTCTGCGGGGTGGCGACCATTTATTTTCTGGGGCCGAAGGGATTCTGCACCTACGCTTGTCCGTACGGCGCGTTCTTCGGACTCGTCGACAAGCTGGCGCCGGCGCGGATTCGCGTCACCGACGCCTGCCGGCAATGCGGGCACTGCTCGGCCGTCTGCTCGTCCAACGTCGACGTCGCGCGCGAAGTGAAGCTCTACGGCAAGGTCGTCGACCCCGGCTGCATGAAGTGCCTCGATTGCGTCAGCGTCTGCCCCACCGGCGCGCTGTACTACGGATGGGGCCGGCCGGCGATCTTTTCGCGCGGCGGGTCGGATGGGCGGACCCGGCGGTTCGACCTGTCCTGGCCGCAGGAGATATTCGCCCTGCTGATCTTCGCGGCGGCATTCCTCTCGTGCCGCGGACTATACGGCAAGTTCCCTTTTCTTTATTCGATCGGGCTGGCCGGCGTCGTGACCTATCTCTTCATCAAGGCCGCGGAACTCACCACGTCGCGCGACGTGCTGATTCAGCGCCTGCGATTGAAAGTCGCCGGCCGCCTGCGCCCGGCGGGCAAGGTCTATGCCCTGCTGATGATCGCGCTGCTGGCGCTGGCCGGCCACAGCGGCCTGTGGCGCTACCATGATTACACGGGCCATCGCGCCTTTCTCCTCTCCCGGACGGAACCCTTTCGCTGGGCCTACGAGCCCGAGCGCGTCCTGCCGCCTTCCAACGACCTGGCGCGACGGCTTCGCGAGGGCCTGGCGCATCTGGACTTCTGCGAACGATGGGGCCTGGTCGCGACGATCGACAACCTCCGCGAGATGGCCTGGCTCCACGTGCAGTTGGGCGAGCTGGATGCGGCCTCCCGATGCTACCAGCGGATCATTGCGCGCGACGCCGACGCGGCGGGGCACTGGGTCAATCTGGCGAAAATTGAAACGGCAAGGGGCGAATTGGACAGTGCCCGAAGGGCATACGAGTCGGCGCTGGCGCTCGAAGCGGTCAAGCGGGCATCGTGGTCGCGGGCGCCGGGCGATCGGCCGATGCCCGCCAGCGCGCGGATGCGCGCGGAATGGGGCATGTTTCAGGCCCACGTCGGCGAGGCACAGCAGGCCGGCGAAACGCTCCGCCGGGCGGCCGAATATGACCCCGGCGACGTCCATGCCCACCTTGCCCTCGCGGGGTTTTGCCTGCGGATTGGCGACGTGGACGATGCCCGACGCGCGTCCCTGCGGGCGATCACCGCCGGCCCGCACGATTCGGAGGCCGTGCGGTTCATGATGGAGCTCATCAAGCAGCCACAGAATTTCGCGGCCGCCGCCGCGGACTACGAGCGCCGCCTGAGCGTGGGCGGCGACAACCCGTTGCTCCGTTACGCCCTGGGATACGCCCTGACGCAGGAAGCGACGCGCATCCCCGCCGGGTCCCGCCGGGAATCCTATGAAAAGGCGGCCGGACAATATCGCCGGGCCCTGGAACTGAATCCGGGATTCCACGAGTGCCGCGCGGATTTGGGGGCGATCCTCCTCGTGCTCGACGACATCGACGGCGCGGTCCGCGAGTATGAGACCGTACTGGCGGCACGTCCCACGAACGCCGAGGCCGCCCTGCGCCTGGGATACTTGTACGCCGGCACCGGTCGCATCGACCGGGCCCGGGCGACCCTCGACATCGCCCTGCGCGAGGGCGACGAGAATCAACGCGCCCAGGCGACGATTTTCATGAAGCAGATCCATGCCGCTTCGATGCCAGCCGGCGGTACAGCGCCTCGATCCGATCGACCATGATGCGATGGTCGAATTCCCTCCGACACCGGCGGCGCGCCTCCTCGCCATAGGCAGAGCGGCGCCGCGGATTTCTCGCCAGCGATACGATCGCATCGGCGAACGCGCGGATGTCGCCCGGCATGATGCACTCCCCCGTCGTGCCCGGCAGGACGACCTCCGGCGCACCGTCGAGGGCAAAAGTCACCGCGGGCTTGCCCATCAACATCGCCTGAACCACGGCCCGCGGCAACCCCTCCCATTGCGAGGCATGCGCGAGCAGGTCGATCGATCCGAGCAGCCGCGGCATGTCCGCCGGGGCAACCAGCCCGGTCATGTGCACGCGGTCGGCCAGGCCGCGCCGCGCCAGGGCCGTCTCGTAGCGACGCCGGTCCGCGCCGTCGCCGATCCAGACGAAGCGCAGGGCCGACTCGGTCCTGGCCGCCAGTGAAATGATCTCGATGAGCTGTTCGTAGCCCTTGTTGGCGAACAGTCGGGCCACGGTCCCGACCACGACCTGGTCGTCGGTGGCGCCCCACGCGCGGCGAACGGCCGGGCGATCGACGCGCTGCGAATCGAAATCGTCGATGACGACACCGCTGCGAATCGTCTCGAATTGCTGCGGGCGCCCGACGCCCGCAGCCAGCGCCTGATCGGTCATGGCGTCCGCGACGCTGACAATCGCATGGCACCGGCGCGCCGCGCGCCGCTCCAGCAGGGCGTAGGCGACCCGCACGGGCAGGGGCTGCGTTCGGTTAAAGCTCATGCCGTGGATCGTATGAACCACGACGGAAACGCCGGCGCGGTGGGCGGCTTCCCTGCCGAGAATCCCGGCTTTGCTCGAATGCGTGTGCACGACGTCGGGCCGTAGCCGGCGGAAACATCGCGTCAACGCCGTCAGGGTCCTCAGATCACGGACCGGGCAAACGGCCCGCACCAGCGCGGGAATCTCCTCGTATCGGTAGGGCCCCGCCCGCGCCCGCTCGACCAGCGACCCCTCGGGACCCCTCGTCGGCCCGCTCAAGAGGATCACATCATGCCCCCGTTCGGCCAGTCCTTCGCAGGTCAGCAGGGTGTTTTCCTGCGCGCCGCCGATGATCAGTCGGGTGATGACCTGTGCGATGCGCATGAAACACCGTCGCCGCAACCCGGCCCGATGCCGTCGCGACCGGCGCGCCGAGTCGTCCGGGCGCCGTGGCCCTCAGGCGGGCGGTTCCTCGATACCGGCATCCGGCGGCGCCGGCGCCGTGCTCGCCGACCGCCGCTCGACGTTGGCGCGCTGGGCCCCGGCCGGGTGCGCGGCTGTCCGGGCCCGCTCCAGGAGTTCGGCGGACGGCTCGGGCAGGGACGTCAGATCGTACCTGACCCACTGCAAAGACAATCCACGGGCGGCGGCCGTCGGTCCCGCGGCCGAGCGCCGTCGCGCGGCGAGAATCTCGGCGGCGCGGTCGACCTCCCAGTGGCCGCGCCCGATTTCGATCAGCGTGCCCATCATGTTGCGAACCTGCTTGTACAGGAAGCCCTCGCCCTCGATGTCCATTCGGATTTCGAGGTCGTGGCGATAGAGGTGGATGGCGAGAACGGTGCGAATGTTCGACTCGCGTTCGTTGCCGGCCGAGGCGAACGACGAAAAGTCGTGCGTGCCGATCCACGCGTCCGCGGCGCGGCGCATGCGGTCCGGGTCGAGCGGATGCCAGAAGTGGTAGACGAATCGCTGATTCAATTGTTCGCAAGGGCGCATCGGGGTGTTGTGAATCCGATAGCGGTAAAGCTTGCTCAGCGCCGAGGATGTCGCGTGAAACGTCAGCGGCACGTCCTCGACGCGCAGCAGCGTCATGTCCTTCGGCAGTCGCGATCCGACGCCGCGGAATATCGACCGGCATTCGGTCGGGCTCGTCGAATAGAGGTTGGCGACGTAGGCGGCCGCGTGAACGCCGGCATCGGTCCGGCTGCAACCGATCACCCGCACCTGATGACGCAGCACGCGACGCAGCGCGGTCTCCAGCGTGCCCTGCACGGTTCTCAATTGCGGCTGGTGCTGCCAGCCGTGAAAGTCGGCGCCGTCATACGCCAGCGTCAACATCAGATTGCGTAGCATCGCCGTCGAATGTTAGCGACGGGCCGAAAGCGCGGCAAAGCGACGCCGACTCGACGGTGATCCGGGGCGATCGATTCGCGACGGCAAGCGAGACGCGTGTCAACTCCGGGTCGCGGGCGGATCGCCTGGCGCCGGCGGCGCGCCGACGAAGGCCCGATGGGTTCGCTTCCGCGCCTTGCGGCGGGCGTGCCGCTTTTCGGGGGGAACGGCGCAGAGGTCATTCGGGTCCAGTTGCCAGAATGCCACCAACCGGCCCCAGCCGTGCTCCTTGGCGGCGTTCAGCGCGACGTCGGCGCGGGTCATCCACGCGTCGACGTCGATGGCCTCCGACGCGCCGTCGAATTGCGCCAGTCCAAAGCCGGCGCTGAAATGCTTGGGGGAAGTGGTCGCGTCAAACGCGATGGCCGACAGCGTCAAGCGAAGGCGATCGCAGGTACGCAAAGCCGCCTCACGTGTCGTCTCGTTGAGCAGCATCGCCAACTCGTCGCCGCCGACGCGGCCCACGTGGCAGTGCGGACCGGCCAGCCGCTTCATCAGGCGCGAGAGCGTCAGGATCACTTCGTCGCCCAGCTCGTGGCCGAATCGCTCGTTGACGACCGCGAGTTGATCGATGTCCACGAGGGCCAGGACGCTCAGCGTCCGGGACTGGCGCGACCGGCTGATCGCCTCCATGGCCCGGGCGATGAAATGCCGGCGGTTGGACACCCCGGTCAACCCGTCCTGGGTGGCGAGCGTCTTGAAGCTCTCCCTCAACTGCCGTTCCCGGAGCGTAACGCGCAGGCGGGCCAGAAGCTCGACCCGGCTGTACGACTTGTGGACGAAATCCGTCGCGCCGACCTCGAAACATCGCTCGATCAGCCCGTCGCTGCGGTCGTGCGAAGTAAGAAAAATGACCGGCACGTCGGCCAGTTGCATGCGGCTTCGGATCTCGCGGCAAACCTCGAATCCATTTTCATCATCGAGCGAGCAATCCAACAGGATCGCGGCCGGGACGTAGCGTTCGGCGATGGTCAGGCCCATCTCGCCGGTCTCGGCGACGGACGTGCGATATCCCGCCGCGTGCAGGTGCTTGGCCAGCAGCGTCGTCGTCGGCGTATCGTCATCGATGATGAGAATCAGCGGCGACTCATCGCGATCGTGAAACTGACGCGCGTGCCCCATGGCAAACATACCACCCGCTTGCTGTGCCGCGCCACGGCGACGACCACTCCAAATCCGTTGACGTGGATTCATCGGGCAGGGAATTCGCAGCGGCCAGTCAAAATCGTCGGACTCACCCGAGGGCCGATATGGCCGGCGGCGTCGCGTCGTCGGCGGGCGGAAATATCGGAACCGATGAAATGAAATCTGAGACCGGGCCGGTCGGCGATCCCTTCAGGACCCCGCATCGCTCACGCGCCGTCGCAGGTCCTCGAGAATGTCGCGTTCCAGTCCGCGATCGCGGGGAAGATCGGTCCACTGCTGGGCCTGTTCGGAATCGACGCCGGCCTCGCGATCGATCGGCGTCTCATTCGGATAATCGTCAAATCGATTGTTGTCGCGAAACGCCCGGAGGTCGGCGGTGTCGAGCCGCTGCACGCGCACCTCGCACCTCGCCACGCAGCCGGTCTCCGTCGACTGCACCAGCAGGGTGGCCGTGCGCCGCATCCTGTTCGGGTACTTGATGGCGCCGTCGCGGAGGCGGCCGGTCCCGCCGCGCTGAACGTACTCCGACGGCTCGCTCTGGACGACGCCGCGCGACGGTTGAACCTCCTCGAGCCGGGTGAACCACTGCCGCATGGCCTGGACGGCGGCGTCGAAGGCGGCGTCCTGACCGACGCCCGGCAGCGACGCCTGCGACCATCCCTCGACGCGCTGCGACGATAATCGGTTGGCCCCCGCCCCGCCGCACCCGGAGCCGCTGTGACTCGCGAAGACAAATACCAGACAACAGATGAGGGCGCATCGAGATGACATGGTCGTGCTCCGTTCACGCCGGATCGGCCCGAACCGACCCGCTCCCCCAATCGGCGCCGAGGCGCCAGCGTAGTCACGCCGCGCGCCGCCGTCAAACGAGCCGAACGACGCGTCATCGGATAAACTCCGCGGCATGGGATTCGTCGTCAATCAGTATCTCGCGCTGGTGGCCGAGCGTCGGAGGGGGCTGCTCTACGACCTGCTCCGCGCGCTGCTGGCCGTCATCGCCGTCCCCTACGCGGCGATCATCATCCTTCGCAACGCCTACTACGATCTGTACCCCGGCGCGTCGACGCGCGTCGATCGGCCCGTCATCTCCGTCGGCAATCTGACCGTCGGCGGAACCGGCAAGACGCCCATCGCCGCCGACATCGCCAATCGTCTGCTTCAGCGGCGCGGCCGCGTCGCGATCCTGACCCGCGGCTACGGGAGCCGACCGCGCGCCGCCGACGACGCCCGGTCCGGAGACAGTCATCGATGGCGCGGCGGCAGCGACGAGGCCATGGTCCTGCAGCGACGCGCCCCGAAGGCGACGGTCATCATCCATCCCGATCGCGTCGCGTCGGCCCGGCGGGCCATCGACGGCGGCGCCGAGGCGATCGTTCTCGACGACGGCTTCCAGCATCGCCGCCTGGCCCGCGACCTGGACGTCGTTCTCGTCGACGCCGGCCGGCCGTTCGGCCACGGCCACATCCTGCCCCGCGGACTGCTTCGCGAGCCCGCCTCGTCGCTGGTCCGCGCCGGCCTGATCATCGTCACGCGAAGCACCGAGGTCGACTCCGCCACGCGATCGATGCTGCTGGCGACGCTGCGCCGCGTCTCGCGCGGCAAACCGATCATCGAATCCAATCATCGCATCGACGGATTCGCCGACCTCAAGGGGCGGCCCGTCGAGATCGAGGACCCGTCGGACGTACAGGCCGTGCTCTTCGCCGGCATCGCCAACTTCGAGAGCTTGCGGCGCAGCGTCGAAAAACTGGGGGTCAACGTCCTGGCCGCCTATCAATATCCCGATCACCACGACTACCTCGACGTGGAGATTCAGGGTCTCATCGACGTGGCCGGCGATCTCGAGGCCAACGCGATTTTGACGACGGAAAAGGATGCGGTGAAACTCCTCGGGCGATGGCCGGACGCCGGCTGCCGCCTGCTGGTCGTGAATCTGAAAATCGAGTTTCTCGACCGGGGCGAAGGCGTCCTCGACAACGTGCTCGACGACGTCCTGGCGCGCTTCGGCAACCCGACGACGCCGGACCGCGCCGTAGCGAGATCGTCCGCTGAAGACGAGGCCGACACCCCCCTGGAGCGGGCATCGAATCAGGTGTAGCCATGCCCAGCGAATACGAACCGATCGATTTGTCGCCGCTGCGCACCGACCCCATCGGCCGCCGCGGGCACAAGTTCGACGCCGCCGCCGCGAAGCTGCCCGCGGAGGGGGCGAGCTTGAACGATGTCGATCGCTTCAAGCTTCCCTGGCTGCACCCGCGCATGGGTCAGACAGGGTTTTCTCGGCGTAGCGCACGTTTTCTCTCAAATGCTCCAGGCAGAGCGTGCCGACCAGCACGCTCGTTACACCCGAATGACGCAGCGCGTGGCCGATGGCCCGCTCCGGCTCGAGCCGGCCGGAGGCCAGCGCTTTTTTGACGATGACGCCGACGCCCATTTTCGCGGCATCCGCCATCACTTCCGCGTGAGACACGTCGTCGGCGTGATACTCGACCATCAGCGCGTCGGCCCATTCCATCGCCGATCGCGCCGCGGCGACCGTCTTTCCCGAAAAGCCGATCTTGCGCACGTCGCCTCTTTGGCGGGCCGCGTGCAGTGCGGCGACGACGTCCGTCTCTTCCAGAATCTGCACGTCGCCGCCGTGGGCGTGAACGAACACCAGATCGAGCACGTCGGTTCGCAGCCGCCGCAGACTGCGCTCGATGCTGGCGGCCACCGCGGCCGTGGAGAAATCGTAGCTTGATTGGCCTTCGTCAAACGATTCGCCCACCTTCGTGCTGATAACGAATTCTGCCCGCCTGCCGGCAAGAAGGCGGCCGATGCGCTCTTCGCTGGTGCCATAGGCCGGGGCGGTGTCGATCAGGTTCACCCCCAGATCGAGCACGCCGTTCAGCAGGCGCTGCGCCTCTCGATCTTCCGGCAGTGCATAGCCGGCCGGATACTTGGTCCCCTCGTTGCGCCCGATCTTGAACGCGCCGAAGCCGATGGGCGAGACCAAGAATCCCGTGTGTCCTAGGGGTCGGTGATCCATTCCTGCTGCGTCTCCCAGGGCGGAGCGGCGACGTTTGGCCGCGGCCAGCCGGCGAGTTGTTCAGGTTCGAAACGATTCTCGCGGCTCGGAGGTTCCAATATCCCGGCGACGCGCTCCGCCAGGCGCGGCGCCAGCGCCAGTTTCGTCGGCCACGCCGTTATACAATTACCACGGCGCGCCGCGCATTCCCCACTTGGCCGCTTGCCGGCGGCGGTGGGCTCGGCTCGATTGACGCGATACGCCGCCCACTCCACGCCACGATCATCCAATCCGGGCAGGATCGCTTTCAACTCGCGCCGGGCATGACGGATCAAATCATTGCGGCTCATCTTTACGCCGTCCTCGGCAATCTGCCCGCCCACATGCCAGATGGTGTGGCCGGCCGCGTCGCACGCCATGGTGATCGTCGCCCGCGTCGACGCCGCATCGACGCAATGGCCGAACAACGGCAGCAAACGGCCGCGGAGCATCACCATGTGCAGCGGCCGCAGTTGCATCGCATCGGCCGAGAGCCCCACTCGCTGGTGCAGACCGGCATTGCCCTCGCCGGCGGCGAACACGACGACGCGGGGCCGCAATTGCAGGGACGCGCTTTCATTCGGCGCGCGAATGTGAATCGCCCGAACATGGGGCGGCTCTGCGAGATCAAAGTGAACGCCGCCATCCGCATTGATCTGCAAGAGATGCCGCTCATGGCGTCGGGCAAAGCTGCGCAGCAGGCCCGGCGCATCGACGACCTGCTCATCCAAGCGATACACATCACCCGTGCATTCCCGCAAGATTTCCGGCCAGGCCTGCCGATCGACTCGTACGGGCTTGACGGTCAGTCCCGCCTTCGCACCGATCATTCCAATTCGTGATCGCAGGCCTTCGGTTCTCCACAAGTGGCAGTATTCGGCCATCACCGGAACATCTCGCAGATTCGGTCGGCCATCGCCGCGTAGACATGCTCGCCAGACGCCCGGCATGTCGCGAACGCTCTTCGCCGATGGCGACAGCCGGCCGCGGAGCGTGTATTTCAGCCCCCCGTGGATGATGCCCTGGGCGGCGATGGTCTGACCCGCGCCCAAGCTGCGCGCCTCCAAAAGCAATACCGAGTAGCCGCCCTCGATAAGCCGATCCAGCAGCCACAGCCCGGCGACGCCGCCCCCAAAAATCACCACATCAAGCTTCATCCCAACTCTTCCTCGAGACCGACGGGCACACAGCCGCCGTTCGCCGCTGCACCAGTTCGCAGCCCTGCCTCAGGCGGCTCAACGCCAGAAACGTCGCAATAGCCCAGACGCGGGCAACCCATCCCTCGCGTCAGCAAATCCGGGCTCGCAACGATACAGGTCGTTGCGAGCCGCAGCCGGCCAAGCCGTTTCACACGCCCCCATGCCGATGATACACTCGCAACAGAATGGCCCAAAACCCGACGGAGCTTGGCGCCTTGAACGAAGAAGCGCCTCGAGCGGCGATCTTTCTCGATCGCGACAGGACGCTGATCGAGGACCCCGGCTACATCGACGACCCGCGGAAGGTCCGACTCCTGCCCGGCGTCAGCGACGCATTGCGGACGCTTCGGGGGGCCTCCTATCGGCTGGTCATCGCCACCAACCAATCCGGCGTCGCCCGCGGCCGCGTCACCGAAGAGGCGCTCACGGCTATTCACGACCGCCTCCGGGCGCTGCTGAGCGTCGAAGGCGCGGACGTGGACGCGATTTACTACTGCCCGTTTCTGGAGGGGCCCGCGGCCGTCGTCGAGCGCTACCGCCGAGCCAGCGATTTGCGCAAACCTGGTTCGGGCATGTTGCACCGGGCAGCCGGCGACTTGAATCTCGACCTGGCCGGGAGCTGGATGATCGGCGACTCGGCCCGGGACATCATCGCCGGCCGCGCCGCCGGATGCCGCACCATCCTGCTCACGGCGTCGCCGGACGATCCCGATTCGCGAGAGAGCCGCCCGGATTTCACCGCCGCCGATCTCGTCGAGGCCGCGAACATCGTCATCCGACAGGACGGCGCCGACCGCTGACCATTCTTCAACGATGCCGCCCGACCGGCGCGCCGACGCCCTCGGTCTCGTGCATGATTTCAATCGAGGAGATTTTCATCGCGAGGCCGCGACGTGCGCGTTAGGATGCGCGCCATGTCGGACGACGACGTTGACAAACCGCTCGCCGATCAGGCGTCGACGCTCGAAGCGATCCTCGAGGAATTGCGCACGACGCGCCGCGAGCAGCGCCACGAGGACTTCTCCATCGCCCGGCTGGCCGCTTCCGTCGCCCAGGCATTCGCACTCTGCGCGGTCGGCTGGGCCCTGTTCGTCTGGATGGACGGATCGGCCGAGTCAGCCGGCGTTCGAGCGACGATCGCGTTGCTGGCCGGCATCGCGTTTCAACTCATGGCCCTGACCTGGTTCGTCGCTTCGCGGCGATGACCCGCCCGCGCCGATGGACCCCTTTCGGCGTCGGACCCTGCGCGGCGGGCGCACGAAAAAAGCCCACGGAGATACATTCCATGGGCCTTGATCCTGTTGGCGCGGCTGGCCGCCGAAAGGTCGATTCTATTGCCTCGGCGCCGTCAGCACGATCGGCGGCTGCAAGTCCTCGACGATCTCGCCCGCCTCCATCAAGAGGTTACGGGCCTTCATGATCGACCCCTCGAGCTGGCGGATTTCCACGTCCGTCGGGTCGCGGCCCTCCTTCAGCAGGTCGGACCGCCGCTCGATCATCTCTTCCATCTTGATGCGGATCGTCGCGTAGATCATGTCCTCGGCCTGCCGCCGCCGCCTCTGGTCGGCTTCGTACGGGTCTTCCTCCACCGCGGGCATCGGATCGGCGCGATCCGCGACCGGCGTCGCGGCGCTATCACGGTCCGCACTCGACGCCGCGCTGGCCGTCTGTACCGGCTCATTCTCCCCGGAGGACGCGACGCTCGCCGATGATTCGGACGCCCCGCCGTTGTCGGCCCCGGCGCCGATGCCATCGCCGGCCGCCGACCTGTCGCCCGTTGGGGCCGCCTTCGGATCTCCACAGCCGCCGACCGCCAGGGCCATCACGACGACGAACTTCAACGGGCCGAACGAGCCGGCCTGTAACTTTGCCACATTCATGTTCAATGACCCCTTGCCTCTCGGTTCCGAGTTTGCTTCATGAAGGCGTCTCGGTGGGCTCGGCCTTCACCGACGCCTCGCTGCCGTCGCCGGCCTTTTTCCAGTCACCGGACTGGGCCCGCGTGACCTCGATCTTCGTGGCGACGAGACTCTGCTCGTCACCACGGCCCTCGCGATACCCCTCGACGACGATGCGATCGCCCTCGCGGATGTCCTCGATCTGGTGTGCCCGGCCGTTGATCCACACTTCGGTATCGTCGCGCACCGAGCCCTCCAGCGTGACCGTCTGGCCGCGCTTGTTGACCCAGCTCATCGCCACATGGCGATGCGCGAGGTCGATCTCCTTGGCGACCCCCTCGATCCGCTGAATCTTCGGCACCTTGTCGTCCTTGTCGCTGCAACCGGACACGGCCGCGACGGTCAGGAACGCCACACAGCACAGTATCGTGCGTTGAATCAAAACGCCTCTCCTTTCGCATCTTGCGAGGTGCACACTTGACGGTTGCATGCAGGCCGATACTGTAGCCCGCCCGGTCCATCCGATCAACGTACCGCCATCCGCCGGATGCATCGAGAATCGCCGCGCGACGCCGGAGGGCAGGCCGACGTCACGTCCCGGACGGGGGCGCACGGAGGGTCAGGCCACATGCCCGACGAGCTACCGCCGACGCCCGAAAGCCCGGAACCGACCGCCGGATGGAGCCGCGAACAGGCCGGCCGGCTGCGACTGGGCCTGATCGTCGCGCTGGTCGCGCTGCTGCCCCTGTCGTGGCTGCTGGCCCGGCTGATCTGGCTGCCGTTCTATTTCGGGCTATTTTTCTTTCTGGTCGCCGGATTACTGGTCGGGGCCGTCGCGTTTCGCGTCGCGCGGGCAGCGCGGCCCGCGCCTGGAAGAATGGTCATTCGCGGGGCGATCCTGGTTTCAATCCTCGTGGCGGCCTCCAGCGTTTGCTGGGAGCACCGCCACATCGCGTCCAACGCCGGGACCGGCGGAAAGTTTCCCAACGCCCGAAACGCCGCAGTCGCCGCGGGCCGATCGCCGCGCGAGGTCGCCGCCCGGGCAACCGAAGCATTCAACGCCCAGCTCGACGCGCAGTACGCGCCAGGCGGCACGATCGGATACGTACGCTGGGCCGCGCTGGGCGGACCCATCGTCCTGACCGTGAACGGCGACGACGAAAAAATCGTCAACGATCACCAGGGAATTGCGTGGATCGTGCGCACCCTTTTCGCCGTCGCGTTGATGACCGCCGGATTGTGGTCGAGTCTCGAATCGCTCCGCTGCCCCGCGCCGGTATCCAATATCCTGGCCCCCGGCGCAGATTACGAAGACGCCGAGTAGCGCGCGGCCCACTGCACGGTGCGCCCCACAGCCGACAACGATCTATTTCTCTTTGGGTTTCGGTTCCAAACGCAGGGCATGACCCAACTGGATGCGATAGGCCACGTGGGGCGGCAGGTCGATCCGCTCCGAAAATCCGGGCGGCGCGTCGCCGGCGAATATATACACCTCCGTCCCCGCCAGTCGGCATCGAAGCACCGCGTGGGTTTGGCCGTCCACGTCGAAACAGGCGGCGACGCGCAGGTCCTCCATTTTCGCCTGTGGGGCGATGCGGTCCACGACCCGACGGGCTTCTTTCTGCGCGTCGAACGAATCGGACGCCGCCAGTTGCTTCTGGGCGACGCCGAGGACGAGCATGAAGCGCGTGCCGAGGTGGAGGTCGAACGCCTCCGCGGGCGACAGGCCGAACGACGGATAGTAGTTCGCCTCAGTGCGGCCGACGGCGACGTAGTAGTCCTCGACTTCATCCTGGCGGGACACGGCAAAAGCGAACAGGGCCGTCGCGCCTTCGCCTTCCAGCGGCGACGCCTCGAACAGCGCCGCATCGCCGAGCGACGGCCGCGCTTCGGGTGGGAAATACTCCGCGAGGTACGACTGCGCGAAAGACCGCCATTCTTCGAGGTTGCTCCCTGTCGGCGCTGCGGCGGGGGGATTCATGGGCGTCACGATAGCGGTTCGGCGACGGGTGTCCAACGCCTTATACTCCTGCGCGCGGCGTCATCCGCCCGATGCGAACGCCGCTTTCGCGAACCGCACTTGTCATGACGGACCGCAAGCCAGCACGATCATCGGATCGCCCCATCGGTCGGACCGATCGGCCCGCGCCGATCGTCTGCCCGCAATGCAAGGCGCAGTATCTCCCGCTGCGCCCGGTCTCGGGGAGGCGGGTGCGCTGCCGGCATTGCAAGCACGTCTGGCGACATCACGACGACGCGACCGAGCACGTCGCCGGGGCGCTCGGCGCGGCGGCGAGCGCGTGGACGCAGATGGGCTCGACGCTGATGGCCGCGGCGGACCACGGCTCGACGATGGGACGCATCGCTCGGCGCCTGGCCCAGCCGCCGAAGATCGTGCCCGGCGAGTGGATCGGACGCACGCTGGGCCGTTACGAGATTCGCAGCGTGCTGGGCCTCGGGGCCATGGGGCACGTCTATGAGGCGTTCGATCGCGACCTGGAGCGGCCCGTGGCGCTGAAGGTCCTGCCGAGAAGAATCGACCCGCTTCACCAGCCGCTGGGGCTGCGGCTGTTCCTTCAGGAGGCGCGCGTCGCGGCCCGCATCCAGCATCCAAACGTCGTGACGATTCACGAAATCGGTAGCCAGGACGGTGTATATTTCTTCGCGATGGAGCGCGTCAACGGCGTCACGCTCTCGGCACTCGTGGAACAATCCGGCGCGCTGCCCGCCTACCAGGCGTGTTACCTGATCGCCCTCGCGGCGAAGGGGTTGGCGGCCGGACATGCGCTGGGCATCGTTCATCGCGACGTGAAGCCCGGCAATATCATGATCGACGGCAACGGCCGGGTGAAGGTGACGGACTTCGGCCTGGCGGACGTCAGCGGCACCACCGGAATCGAGGAGCTCTCCAACCGGACGCTGGGCACGCCGGGCTGGATCTCTCCGGAAGTGGCCCGCGGTGAAAAACCGACGCCGGCCAGCGACATCTACAGTCTGGGGCTCACACTGTACTTCGCCCTGACGAAGGAACGGCTGGTCATGGCGGAAACCAAGAGCGGAATGGTTCGCCGGCAGCAGACGGCGGGCAACGTGGCCCGCGAGCGGTTGCCGGCGAATTGGCCGCCGCGCCTCGGCGATGCGGTGTTGCAATGCCTCCGTGCCGAGCCGCGGGAGCGCTATCAGTCGGCCGAGGTCCTGTCGGGCGATCTCATGCGGGCCATCGTGCACGACGAGAAGGACGGCACGCTCAACCTGGGTGACCATCACGCCGTGGCCGTCCGGCCGGCGTCCTCGCTGATCGGCCGGTTGGCGCTGGCGGCACTGTTCGCCGTCGCCTCGTCGCTGTTCGTCTGGTGGTGGTTTCTGCGCTAGGCCCGTTGTCGGCGAAGGTGTTTACCCGGCCGTCGATGGGTTATAATCCGCTGCACAAACCCGACGCCGGCCGTCTGCCGCCGCGTCCACGCGTGCATTCAAATAGGAGGTCGTCATGAATCGCCGAACTGCCAATCGAATCGTGATGTGGGTGGCGCTTTGCGGTGCGCCGTGCTTCCTGTCGGCGCAGCCCGCGCGGGGCGCCGGTCCGGAGGACGAGGCCAAGCTCGAAAGGAAAATGCGCGACGCCTACGCCGACGCGGATTACATGGCGGCGCTGGAGGCCGCGGAGAAGCTGCACAAGCTGCGCCCCGACAACAGCGACGACATGTACAACATCGCCTGTCTGCATTGCCTGCTGGGCCAGAAGGACAAGGCATACGAGTGGCTCGAAAAAGCGGTGGAGGCCGGCTACGACGACGCGGCCCAGTTGCGGCAGGATCCGGATTTCACCGTGATTCGGGGTGAAGACCGATTCCGCCGGGTCGTCCGCCGCATCCTGCGCGAGGACCGGTCCGCCGACGACAACGACGACGACGAAGGTGATGACGCCGACGACGATGACGATGAAGAATCCGAGCGTACGGAGCGCCCCGCGACGGGCGACGACGAGCGCCGCCGGCTGGGCGAACGAATCAATGAGCTGACGGGCAAGCTGATCGAGCATGCCGAGAAGAAGGATTACGAAAAAGCGCTGAACGTTGCGACCGAGGCGCACGACCTGGCGGAGAAATCCGGCATTCCGCCGCTGCGGGGGCTGACGACATACAACATGGCCTGCATGAATTCGCTGCTGAAGAACCAGGACGAGGCGCTGGATTACCTCGAGGCGGCCGCCGAGTTCGAGGGGTTTGCCCGCGGCATGGAAGCGCAGATGGTCAGCGATAGCGACCTCGACAACGTCCGCGACGACCCGCGCTACGAGAAGGTCCTCAAGACGCTCAAGAAGAAGTACGGCAAGAAGGACGAGTCGCTCAAGTTCGAGGTGCGCCTCCCGAAGAATTACCAGGAGTCGAAGGCGGCGCCGATCCTGATCGCCTTGCACCCGTACGGCGGCGACATCGACGAGGCCATCGCGCGATGGAAACATGCCGCCGACGGCGTCGGCGCCATCCTGATCGCGATTCGCGGGCCCGCCGAGGTGGACGAAGGCAAGTACCAGTGGGGCAACGATTTCGACTCGCTGGAGACCGAGATTATCGACGCGCTGGACGAAGTGATCGAGCGGCACAAGGTCGACGAGGATCGCGTGGTCATCGCCGGTTTCAGCCAAGGGGCGCTCGTCGCCTACGCGATGGCCGTTCGGGCGCCGGAGGTTTTCTGCGGCCTCGTTCCGGTCGGCGGAACCTTCCGGCTCGAAAGCGAGTCGGACTTCGATGATGAAGATCTCGGGGACCTCCGGCTGTTCATCATGTACGGCGATGAGGACGTGCGCAACGTGCTGCGGACCAACCGGCAGGCGGCGCGGAGGTTCAAGCGCGCCGGGGCGACCGTCGAGACGAAGGTGTTCGAGGGGCTGGGTCACGAATTCCCACCCGATTCAGACGAGGAGACGCTTCGCGCATTGCGGTTCGTTCTCGACGAATGACGGCGAATTGATCGTATCTCCGTCGCAGAGCCGCTGGACGATCTGCCTGTGCGATGCAACGGCGCCGACTCCCGTCGCGCCCGACGGACGGCAGGTTTGGCAAGGCGGCCGCGGGCGTCTATCATCCCGGCGTTCGCCGGGGAGTTGATAATCTAGGTAATGCTGTCGAACCGGTCCGCGACGGGATGCCCGCATCACGGGCCTGCCGCGCAGAACCCGTCGGCCGCAACAACCGTAGGTGACAAAGGAAGATCGCGCCGCGGTCGGGTCGGATTCGACCGGCGGCGCGGGTGAGCAAGACCCATGGCACACGACATCGTCGGCATCGGCGCTGCTGAAGCCGCCCACCACGCCCATCAACATCATGGCCACCATCACGGCGAGGCGGCGCTTCAGGCGCGGTCCGCCGGTATCTGGCTGGTCGTGACGCTGTCGGGCGGGCTCCTCGTCCTGACGAGCTATTACGTGCAGCTCTTCAGCCCGAAGACGATCGCCGGCGACGGAACCGTCGAATACCTGTACCAATTTCAGATGGACCTCGTCGCCGCGGTCGGGGCGATGCTTCTGGCAGTGCGGATCATCTGGCACGCCATGGGCAATCTGCTTCGCGGCCATCAGCACATGGACGAACTGGTGGCCCTGGCCATCGTGGCCGCCTTCGCCATGCACGACTACCGCGCCGCGGGCGTCATCGGTTTTTTCCTGCTTCTTTCCGAGCTGGTCGAGACGCGCACGGCGATCGGGGCCCGAGCCAGCATCGAGGAATTAATCAAGCTCACGCCGAAGGCGGCGCGGCTGATCGTCGACGACGGCGAACGCGAGGTCGATGCCTCGTCGCTGAAGGTCGGCCAGCGGATCCGCGTCCGCCCCGGAGACGCCATCCCCGCAGACGGCAAGGTCGTGACCGGCCAGTCCACCGTCAACCAGGCGAACATCACCGGCGAATCTTTGCCGGTTGACAAGCACCCCGGCCACGAGGTTTTCAGTGGCACGGTGAACCTGACAGGGTCCCTCGAGATCGAGGTGATCCGCGTCGGCGCCGACACGACGCTGGGGCAGGTGCAGGACCTGATCCTCCGCGCCGAGATGACGCGCATCCCCATCATGCGACTCATCGATCGCTACGTCATCTGGTACACGCCCGTCGTGCTGATGCTGGCGGGCCTGGTGCTGTTTTTCACCAAGGACGACAACGGAATTCAGCGGGCCATCGCCATGCTGGTCGCCAGTTGTCCCTGCGCGCTGATCATGGCCACGCCGACGGCGATGGTCGCCGGTCTGTCCTGCGCCGCGCGGCTCGGCATCCTGATCAAGGACGTGGCCCATCTCGAATCGGCGGGCCGGCTCACCGCGGTCGTCTTTGACAAGACCGGGACGCTCACCACCGGCGTCCTCTCCGTGGCCCGGCTGGTTCCCGTCGACGGCGTCGACGGGGCGCACCTGTTGGGCATCGCCGCGGCCGCCGAGCAATTGAGTAATCACCCCGCCGCCCGCGCGCTGCAGGAAGTCGCCCGCGAAGCCAACCTTGCGACGGACAAGCCCGAATCATTCGAGGAGGTACCGGGCAAGGGCGTCGTCGCGCGGCTGCGCGAGACCGGCGCCTCGAGGCCATCGGAAATCCTCGTCGGGCGCGAAACGTTTCTCAACGAGCGCGGGGTCAATACCAGCCAACTAGCGAAGGCGTCGGCCGAGGCCGAAGGCATGAGCCAGCTATTCGTCGCCCAGGACGGGCGGCTCGTCGGCATGATCGGCCTCGAAGACCGCACGCGCTCCGCCGCCCGGCAGGCGGTCGAGGACCTGCGCAACATCGGGATGCGCCGCGTGGCGATGCTGACCGGCGATCGTCAGGCCGTGGCCCGGCGCGTCGCCGCGGAGATGGCCTGCACGGAATACAAGGCGGACTGCCTCCCGCAGGAGAAGCTCGACCTGGTCAACAGCATGCGCGGCCAGGGGCATCGCGTCATGGTGATCGGCGACGGCGTCAACGACGCGCCCGCCCTGGCGGCGGGCGATCTCGGCGTGGCCATGGGCGCCGCCGGCAGCGACGTGGCCATCAACTCGGCGTCGATCGCCCTGCTCAACAACGACCTGACGCGGATTCCGTTCCTGATCCGGCTCAGTCGGGCGACGCGGCGGGTGGTCGTGCAGAACCTGGTCTTCGGCGTGCTCTTCGTGGTGACGGTCATGGCCCTGGGCGCGTTTGACGTGATCCAGCCGATGGCCGCGGCGTTCTTGCACTTTTCATCGAGCTTGATCGTGGTGTTCAACTCGGCCCGGCTTGTCCGCTTCGGCGAGGAGCGCCAGACGCACCAGCAGCTCATGGAAAGCGCGTCGGCCGCGGACGGCGCGCCGGCCGTCGCCCCGGCCTGATCGCCGCGAATCGTTTCTTTCGCTATACCTTTTCAATATTCGAGTGCTGACAACGGCGCTGCCGTATCTGCGGCGCCGCCGCGGAAGACCGACATGATTCGCCAGTACCTACAATTGCCGCGCGCCGTGCATATCCTGTGCGTCGGCGTTCTCATCAACCGGGCTGGCACCTTCGTCATCCCGTTCATGACCATCTATCTCCGAAAAAAACTCGGCCTGTCCGAGACGTTCGCGACCACGACGATGGGCGTCTTCGGGCTCGGTTCGATCTTCGCCGCCATTTGCGGCGGGCATCTCGCCGACCAGATCGGGCGCCGCACCGTCATGCTGATCAGCATGTTCGGCGGCGCGGCCGTGCTCGTCGTTTTCAACGACCTCAAAACGCCGGCGGCGATCCTGACCGCGGCGTTCGTCTACGCCCTGCTCGCGGACATGTATCGTCCCGCCGCCGCGGCCATGCTCGCCGACCTCGTCGATCCCGCCCGGCGGTCGCTGGCCTTCGGCCTGATGTACGTGGCGATCAATCTCGGGTTTTCGATCGCGCCCCTCGTCGGCGGGGCGATCGCCGCCTATTCGTTCTCCTGGTTGTTCTGGGGAGACGCGGCGACCTGCGCGCTCTACGGGCTGATCATTCTTCTGGCGATCGCCGAGACGCTTCCTCCCCGCGCGGAAGGGCCATCGACCGGCGCCGGCGGACATGCGACCACCAGGCCACAGGCGCCGACGCGCCGCCCAGCGTGGGTGACGATCGCGACCGACCGGCCCTTTCTGCTCTTCTGCCTGGCGTCGCTGTTCATCGGATCGGCGTTCATGCAGGCCATGGGCACGTTTCCGCTGTATCTCGACCGGATGGGCCTGGGTCCGAAAGAATACGGCCAGATCATCGCGGTTAACGGCTTTCTCATCTGGACGCTTCAGCTTCCGCTGACCTCGGTGCTCAATCGATACCGGCGCGACCGCGTCCTGATTGCCGCCGCCCTGCTGACGGGCATCGGATTCGGCCTCACGCCGCTGGCGGTGACCCAATGGCACTTCATCGGTACCGTGGTCGTCTGGACGCTGGGAGAGATGATGCAGTCGCCGTACATGAACGCGATTATCTCCGACATGGCGCCGGTCCACCTGCGCGGCAGATACATGGGCGTGTTCTCCATGTGCTTCGCCGTGGCCATGACCATTGGCGTGCCGGCCGGGGGGTGGGTCCTGTCGCGACACGGCGGGCCGGCACTGTGGCAGATCACGATGTTGCTGGGCGTCGCCGCGGCGCTGATCTATGCGAGTATCTGGCGGCATTTGCTGCCGAGGCAGGCCGCGGGCTTTCCGGCGGTCGTCGAGGACGCGCCGGTCGCGGACGGCGAGACGCCCGTTCCCGAGAGTGCGACGTGACGAAAGTCGATCCGGCAAGATTGCGGCGCGTGCGAAGGCGGCTGCTCGCTTGGTACGACCGCCATCAACGCGATTTGCCCTGGCGGCGGACGCGCGATCCATACGCCATCTGGCTCAGCGAGGTCATGCTCCAGCAGACGCAGGCGGCGACGGTCGTGCCTTACTATCGTCGCTTCATTCGTCGATTTCCGAACGTTCGCCGGCTGGCTGCCGCTCCGCTCGACGACGTGCTGCAAGTGTGGACCGGTCTCGGTTATTACGCCCGGGCGCGGCACCTGCACAGGGCGGCGAAGATGATCGTCGAGGAGTTCGGCGGCGTTCTGCCGCGGACGGCTGAAGCGCTGCGCCGCCTGCCCGGCGTTGGGGCGTACAGTGCCGCCGCCGTGGCATCCATCGCGTTTGGGCAACCGACCGCCGTCGTGGACGGCAACGTCAAGCGCGTCGTGGCCCGCTTGTATGGACTTCGCGACGACGTCAGCCGACCGGCGGGCCTGCGGCGGGTCACTGCTCATGCGCAAATGACGATGCCGGCCCGGCGCTGCGGGGACTTCAATCAGGCGATGATGGAACTCGGCGCGTCGATATGCCGGCCCGCTGCGGCGGCCCGCTGCGCCGCCTGTCCGCTGAAAACAGACTGCGCCGCCCGCGCTGCCGGCGACGTCGCGAAGCTACCCCTAAAAGGCCGAAAGGGAGACGTTCGATCCGAAACGCATGTCGTCGCAGCGCTGACGCGAAACCGCCGATGGCTGGTCCTTCAGCGGCCTGCGGATGGGCTCTGGGGAGGGCTCTGGGAGCTGCCGTGCCGGCGAACCGACTCGCGAAGGCATCGACAAGCGGCGATGCGCCTGGCCGACGAAGTGACCGACGGGCGCGCGTTGCTGGAATCGCGCCGATTCTGCGACGTGACCCAGACGCTCACGCATCGGCGCATCCGCTTCGTCGGCTATCCGGGCACGGTCGCCGGCGCGACACCGCGGCGAGTGACGCGCGCATCCCTACGCGGCCGCCTGCGGTGGGCGACGCTCGAACAGATCGGCGAGCTGCCGATGTCGCGCGGCATGAAGGACATCGTCAAGGCGCTGAGCGATCGAACCTCTGATCGTCGCGGTTCAAGCGCGGATTGACCGGCACGGGCGGACCTGCGAACATCGCGACGCCCCGACTGTCAACGACGGCGCCTCAGCCATCGGACGCGTCGGTTCCGCCGCCATCCCGACCGCCGAGGCGGCGCTCCATCGCTTTCCAGTCGCTCGTTTGACGCAACTCGGCGAATGCGGGATGCGCCTTTGCCCTGGTCATCAGTTCCGGCTTCGCCGACAGTGCCGCCGCCAATTCAGCCATCGCCGCGGCCCCTTCCTCGAGCATCGCCAGCGCCCCCGCAAGCGTATACCGGGCGTCGGCCAATTTGTCCGCCTCTGTCGCGGCCCGCCGCCCGTCGAATGCGGCGGTCATCCGGGAGCGAACGTCCACCACCGCCCGCAGCTTCCCGACCGCCTCCTCGAGGTCGCCGATGGTCAACAGCGCCACGCCCCAATTCTGCAAGCCGTCCATGTCCGTCGGGTCCAGCTCGCAGAGCCGTTGATAATGCGGAATCGCCTCCGCGGCCCGGCCGGTCCGCAGCAGGGCGTTGGCCAGGTTCTTGCGCACCTCGACCCACGACGGTTGTCGCGCCAGGCAGATCTCGTAGGCCTCGATCGCCTTTGCATCCTCGCCGGTGTGCGTGTACGCCAGGCCGAGAAAGAAAAACCCTTCCGGGTCCGCCCGCCTGCCAGATAGTCCTTGCTGGATTTCGGCAATGCCCCCGGCCGCGTCGCCGAGAAGTAGCAGGATGTGTCCCAGGCGGTAGTGGCCGTAGGAGTATTCCGGATCGAGTCGAAGGCATCGGCGATATTTCGCCGCCGCCGCCGTCAGGTGCATCGCCGCCTCCTGTTGACTCTCGTCGTCACCCGCCGCGCGCAGCCGGTCGTGGGCATGAAGATGGGCGTTGCCCAGACCGTAGTGCCCCTCGGGGTCATCGGGAAATCGCTTGAGCACTGCGTCAAAGAACGCAAACGCATCCTGCCAGACGGCCTGCTGCCGCACCGTTTGCACCGCCAGGACGGACGTCAGGCCCGCGGCGATGGCGGTCAACGCCCCGCGCCGACGCCGGGCGCCCGGGTCCGCGACGCCTGGCGCCAACCACTGCCGCCCCAGCATCGCCGCCAATAGAATCAGCGGAATCATCGGCGCGTAGGCGAAGCGATCCGCCGCGATCGTCATCGTGTAACGAACCGGCCCCAGGGTCGGCGCGATCAACAGCGCGTACGACCCCAGCAGAACGGGCACATAGGTCCTGCCGCGCCGATGCGACCGCCAGGCCCAGACGACCATGCCCACCGTCCCGGAGACGCCCAAGAGAAATGGCCCATGCATGATGCTCAGCGATTCCTCGGGCGGCATGAGATATTGCGGACACAATCGAACGGGCACGACCGTCTTGGCCGCGTAGAAAACGAGATTGTGGCAGGCGACGAGCGCTGTCGCCCACGCACCGCGATGCTCCCCCGCCTCCGACAGGTCGACCGCCGAGGTCTGCGACGCGTACGCGATCCATCCTCCGACAACCGCAGCGACGTACATCGGCCACTTCTCGGCGACGGCCGCCCGTGAAAATCGGCGCAGCGGCCACACGTCGGCCAGCAGCAGCACGACGGGCATGAAAAGCACGGTCGGCTTGGACAGCAAGCTCATGACAAACGCCGCAACCGTGGCCCAGTACCATCCCATGTGCCGGGTTCGCGCGTACCTGACGTAGGCCGACAGCGTCAGCAACGCCAGCATCGTCGACAACAGGGCCTTGCGCTGCGATATCCACGACACGGCCTCGACGTTGAGCGGATGCACGGCGAACAACAGGCCGCAACCGACGGCGATCCCCATGCGGCCCGTCATGGACCGCGCAACGAGAAACACGAGCAGCGCGCACGCCCCGTGAAGGACTTGCTGGGTCAGGTGAAAGACGAACGGATCGACGTTTCGCGACGGGCCGCCCGCCACCGCCGTTTCCACGACCCGATCCAGCATGAGCGACGCCATCGTCAGCGGCTGGTAGTAGCCGTAGACCGTCGTGGGATGGAGCACCTCGGAAAAGACCGCGCCGAGCTTGCCCCACGACGGGTACAAGACGTACGGATTCGTCGTGATGTATTGCCCGTCATCGATCAGTTGAAACATCGCATCGAGCGAAGGAAGATAAACGGCGACGGCGACGAGGAATATCAGGGCCCCGTAGAGCGGCGTCCGATGGACGGCGCCGGGAGGTCGAGAATCGTTGTCGAATACCGAACTCACGGGGCTATCGTAGGTGGCCGACCCGAGCGCGGCGAGCGGGGCCCCGAATGACGATTCGCCGGTGACGGGCCGGAGGGGCCCGGGCCTGCGAAACTCCACGATTTGCGCGATTCGTGGCCAGGAACGCGGCTCTTGGCTTCGCCATCGACCGATTTTGCGGCCCGAGGCGTTTTACCTGCCGTTTGCCGGACCCTACAATAAGATGCTAAGTATACAGCAGGCACCGGCCGGGGCGCTGAGGTGCTGACGCGTGGCAGGCGTGGTCGCGACGCGGATTCGCACAAGCGCCGAAATGTTTCGGACCAAGCCCTCAGTTTTGCTTCGTCGGAGCAAATTTCGTTTTCGGACGACCCGAATCGCCGAGTATCTCGTAGGAACCGGGGCCGGTCGTCGGGGATAAGTTTTCGCAGGACCCCCGCCGATAGATCAACAGGCGGCCCGCGGCCAGGGAGGGCGCCTCGGCTGACCCAACACGACGCATGCACCAACACCGATCGCGAATCATCTTCCTTTGCATTTGCGGCCTGGGGCCGATCCTGGCGACCGGCTGCGCAGTCCCGCAGCCGCGCGGCGAGGGTCTCTACCGCCACGTCAAGGAACCGACGACCGGCGCGTATTATCACCTTTACGTTCCCAAGGACTACGTCGCGGGCAACGGCCGACACCCCAACCGCCTCATCAAGCGCTGGCCCCTGGTCATGACCTTTCACGGCATGAAGCCCTATGACAACGCCCTCCCACAGGAGCGCGAATGGGAAAAAGAGGCGGACATCTACGGATACATCGTTTGCGCCCCGGAGTTGTCGACCTCCGATTCGTTCATGGAATACCCTCTCACCCGGGAGCACAGCTACGTCCTCCGCGATCGCCGAAATGTCATCGCCATCATGGACCACGTCTTCGCCACGACGCTCGCCGATCCGAATCGCGTCCTGTCGACGAGCTGGTCCTGCGGCGGCTATCTCGCCCACTATTTTCCCAATCGATTTCCCATGCGCTTCAGTTGCATCGCCACGCGCCTGTCGAATTTCTCCAGACAGATGATGGTCGAGGAGACGGTCCCGCAATATCGCAACCGCGTGCCGGTCAGCGTCTTCATCGGCGACGGCGACTTCCCCGCCTGCAAAACCGAATCCGAAGAGGCCGTCGCGTGGTACGTCGCAAGAGGGTTCCGCGTCGTCCGCGGCAAGATGATCGACAACATGGGCCACAGCCGGATCCCCCAGACCGCCGCCGCCTTCTTCGCCGAGCACCTGGGAATCGAACCGCTCAATCCGGTCGAGGCCGCGCGCACCGTCGCGGAGGTGCAGATGACCGAGTACTATCCGCCGCAGGAACTCATCGCCAGGGTCGCGCCGCCGATCGGGATCGACCTTTCTGGCGCGGCGATGGCCTCTGCATCGCGCGATTCACGAAACATGGTCCGGCCATCGGGCCGCCACGACGTCTCGACGCCGCCCGTCGTACCGCCGACCACCCGTGACGAACCCGCCGGCAGACGGGAGCGCGCCGTCGCCTACCGCAATACATCCGCCGGCACCCGCTACCCCTTCGACACGGCGCCGTCCTACGACCCGACGCCACCGCTCCCCAGGGCCGAACCGCCCACGGCGTCGAAGCAGCCCGTAGGCGAACGCGTCGCCCTGGCGTCCCGCGCCGATGCGTCGCGCCGCGACGCCCGCGGCAATTGGCTCGAACCTCCGAAGTCCGGCCCGCCCGACAATCGCCGCGACAAACCGGCCAACCGTCGCTCCTCGCCCGAAAAGGCGTCGCCAACGAAGCCAAGCCAACCGCCGCCGTCGCGGCCTTCCGCCGACGCGGCGAAACTCGCCTCGGCACGGAATGATCGCGCCAGATCCGGCGAGCCCGAGAGGCCGTCACGCTCGTCGGGACGAGATTTCCGTCCCCAAGACGCCGGCGCCCGATCCTACGGTCCCCTGGTCGCCAACACGACGAATCCCTCCATGGCCCCTGCACCTGCCGCCGGCGCTTCCGACCGCCCCGCCAAGCCGGCGACCGCCCGGGCTCAGGCCCAAAAACCCGCTGAACGCGTCCGCCCCTGTAGCATCCGCCTCGGCGGGCCTGCCATCGGCACCAGCCCGCACTACCTCGCCTACAGTGTCAACCTCCCCGCAGGGATCACCAGCGGCGCCGACTTTTTGTGGATGGACAATGGCGTCTGGATCGGCGACGAGCCCCGCGGCGTGAAGATTCTCGAATCCCCCGGCTTGCATCGCATCTCCGTCCTGGTCGTCACCCGCGACAATGTCGAGTATCGCGGCGGCGCCACCGTGCAGGTCCTTGATCGCGGCCCCACCGCGGCCGCGTATTGACAACCCCGCCGATCTTCGGCTTCCATGCGTGGGTTTGACGGAGGACCCTCGTCATGAGCGATGCGCCGCCGACCACTATCTCGTTTGACGACTTCGCCAAGCTCGACCTGCGCATCGCCCGCATCCTCGACGCCCGGCCCCACGAAAACGCCGACCGCCTGATGGTGCTCCAGATCGACCTCGGCGACGAGCAGCGGCAGCTCGTCGCCGGCATCCGCGGCCACTACCAGCCCGACGATTTGGTCGGCCGGCTCATCGTCGTCGTCAAGAATCTCGCCCCGCGCACGATGCGCGGCCAGAACAGCCAGGGCATGCTTCTCGCCGCCTCAAACGCCGACCATTCGCAGGTCATCCTGCTGACAACTTCCGCCGACATCGCGCCGGGGTCGAAGGTTTCCTGACTCCGCAGGCGCCGTGCAGAACCTGCGACTGCCAGGGAGCGCGCAATGGTGGCCCCTGTTATTCTGTTCTTCGCCCGCCAGGGCGCACGATGGTTGCCAGGGGTTTCAACCCCTGGTTAAGGTGCTCCTGTTCTTTTGTTTTCCGCCCGGCAGGGCGGACGGAGGCGAACTGATGCCCGGCGCCTGGACACAGAATTATTACCACATTGTCTTCAGCACGAAGCAGCGGGCCAATCTCATCACCCCGGAACTGGAAGCGCGCTTGCATCCCTTCCTCGGCGGGATGGTGCGCGACCTGCGCTGCTCGCTCCTGGCAATCGGCGGGATGCCCGACCACGTGCATCTGCTGATCCGCTACCGCCCCGACCTTTCGCACTCAGACCTTGTTCGCCATGTCAAGGCGCGCTCGTCGAAGTGGATCAACGAATCGATCCCAGCGCAGGGCCATTTTGCCTGGCAGGAGGGCTACGGCGGATTCACCGTGAGTCGTTCCGCCGTCCCGCAAGTCAAGAACTACATCGAGCACCAGCAAGGAACATCACAGGACCCAGGACTTTCGCGCGGAGTTTCTCGAACTCCTTCGTCGGCATGGAATCGAGTTTGACGAGCAGCAAGTTTTTCGATGAGTCTCGTCCGCCCTACGGGCGGAAGGGAAATTGAGGTCATCGAAACCAGGGGTTGAAACCCCTGGCAACGCCCGCACGCCCTGCCGGGCGCATCGATCTGGTTCCTGTTTCTGTCAGCCGCGCAAAGCCAGCACGAAGATTCAATAACGCGGCAACGGAACGGCGGCGCGCGTGGTTTATGCGCCCAGCTTGCAATGGACTAAGGATTCGTCACGAAATAAAGTACATCACAAGGGGAGTGCGGGCGTCGCGCCCGCCTACTTGATCCCGATGCCCGTGCTTTACTTTATTCACTGACGATCCCTAACCACCGTTTCATCAGCCGAATCGGTGCTTGCCGCGCTACAGCTTCCCGCCGACGATTTTCAAAATCTCCGGCTCCAGCGCCAGCGTCTTTGCCTCGATCGCCCCTGCCCGCCGCAGGTATTCCGCCGCCGCGGCCTTGTCCCCGAGATTCGACGCGTTGATCTTCACGTTCAGATGCGCCCCCATGACCGCCGCCCGGGCGCAGATCGCCGCCACACCCGCGTCCGAGACGCTCGCCTCCATGCCGGTCTCGGCCATCGCCTTCGAGACTTCCATCGACGACAGCGCCCGCTCCATGACCGCCAGCGGCACGTCGATCGCCCGCCGCGTCGCCGCGTCGATCGCCACGGCCCGCGCCGCCTTCTCCGCGTCGCTGCCCTGCGGCAGCCCGAGTGCCGCCATGACGCCCGTGAACGCCTCGGTATCCTCGTCGACGAGGCGCAGCAGTTCGACCCAGTGCGCTTTGCCCTTTTCGGCCCAGGCGGAAAATTCCTCCCAGCGGTCGTCCCAGCCGCGCTTGTGGCTCGACAGGTTCGCGACCATCGTCGACATCGCCGCCCCCAGCGCCCCGACCAGCGCCGATACGCTGCCGCCGCCCGGCGCCGGCGCCTCGCTGGCCGACAGATCAACGAAACTTTCCACCGACCCGTCCACCAACCGCTTCTTCGACGCGTCGGGATCGGCGATCGCCAGCTCGATGATCTTTTCCTCCGGCTTGAACGGATACAGATCGTCCAGCCCCAGACTCTTCACCGCGATCTTGATCAGTTCGCGATCCGAGACCCCGAGCGACCGGTTCTGCTTGCGCAGGAAATATCGCCCCGCCTCCAGCATCGCCGACATCGGCACCAGCCCGACGATCTCGCTGCCGGTCACCCGGATGCCGCGGGCCTCGGCCCTTCGGCAGCACTCGTCGAAGGCGACGTGCACCGCCGTAACGCCGAGGTTCGTCAGGTTGATCGATATCTGCGCGACGCCGTATTCCTCGATGAACCAGCCGATCGCCTTGACGCACTTCAGCGATCCCGGCTCCCAGACCTTCTGCCCCTTCTTGTCGAGAACCGGTTTCGAGCCCGGCTCGCCGTCGACGGTCTTGACGCGGCCCTTCTCGCGGATGTCGAAGGCGATGGCGTTGGCCCGCCGCGTGCTCGTCGTGTTGAGGTTGACGTTGTAGGCGACCAGAAAATCCCGCGCCCCGACCGCCACCGCTCCGCTCTGCGCATTGAACTCCGCCGGGCCGAAGTCCGGTTTTCCCTCGGCGGTGGCGATCCGGTCGGCGAGTCCCTCGTATTCCCCCGCCCGCACCGCGGCGAGGTTTCGCCGCTCGGGCCGCGAGGCCGCGTATTCATAGAGGTATACGGGAATGCCCAACTCCTCGCCGATGCGCCGCCCGAGCTTCCGCGCGTACTCGACGGTCTGGGCCATCGTGATCCCCGCCACGGGGACAAGGGGGCACACATCCATCGCCCCGAACCGCGGGTGCGCCCCCGAGTGCCTGCGCATGTCGATCAACTCGGCGGCGGCCGCGGCCGCACGAAACGCCGCCTCGCAGACTGGCTCCGGCGGACCGACGAAGGTGACGACCGTCCGGTTCGTCGCCTTGCCGGGATCGACGCCCAGCAGGCGGACGCCCTCGACCGTTTCGACTCGATCGGTGATCCGCCGGATGACGTCGGCGTCGCGGCCCTCGCTGAAATTCGGCACGCACTCGATCAACGGCTGCATACGGAACCTCCGCAGTTTATCTAACTGACCGGCCGGGAATGTGCAATATCGGGCGCGATGGCGGGCCGTTGCGGCCACCCGCCGTGTTTCTTCATGAAGCGGCGCATGCTGCGAAAGTGATGCCAGCCCGCGAGGGTCAACGGGTTGCGGCTGGACCGGCGATGGGCATGGACGCATTCGATCTGAGGGGCATAAACGACGCGGCGGCCGCACTGCCACGTGCGATAGCAAAGGTCGACATCCTCGAAGTAGAGAAAGAATCGCTCGTCGAACGGTCCGCCGTCGTCACAATCCTCGCGGCGAAGAAACATTGCGCCACCGAGCCCCCAGTCGACGTCCGTCGGCCCGCTGCGGTCGATCCGTTCGCACAGGTAATCACGAAAAAACGCCGGCTTCCAGCCGAGCCATCGCAGCGGCGATCTGGCGAACAACACGGTCCGCCAGGTATAGAACTGCCGCACCGAGGCCTGCACCGTTCCATCGGGATGCCGCAGCAGCGGAAACACGACGCCGACGTCGCAATGCCGCCGCAGGAACTCGATCCCCGCGTCGAGCGCCCCGGCGCAGGCCCGCACGTCCGGATTCGCAATCAACAGCGTCTCGCCGCCTGACTCGCGGAAGGCCGCGTTGACGCCCGCCGCGAAGCCGCGGTTGGACGACTCGATGACCTTCACGCGCAGCCGGTCGTCCGGCCGCAGCGAGACGACCTGGTCCGGCGAATGGTTGGTGACGATCAGCTCCATCGGCTCGCCGGGGACGTGGGAGATCAGCGACGCGGCGAGTCCGCCGAGATCACCGGCGGATCGGTAGTTCACCGTCAGCACGCTGATCATGCCCGATCCCCCGGGGCCGGTCTGCGGCGGCGCGAACCGACGTGAAGATGCCACCAGCGGCGATCGAGCATGAACTCGAACTGGCGCGAAGTCGTCCGCGCCGTCGCGCCGATCAGGCGGCGCTTGGCGCCGACGTGCTTGACGTGCCCGAGCGCGGCCAGCTTGCCGGCGGCGTAGGCGCGGCCGTGGCCCTGCGCGAGCTTATGGGCGACTTGCAGCCCAAGGAAGATAAGATGAGCCGGCAGATACTTGACGAGCAGCCGTATCGGCATGTTGGCCCACCAGACGATCTCGGCGTTGCGGGCGGAATGGTAGTGATAGCGCCAGCCGCCGGGGTCGTACGACGAGCTGAGGTGGTGGTAGCAGATGCTGCGCGGGGCGAAGACGCAGCGCTGGCCCAGACGCGCCAGGCGCAGCCCCAGATCGACGTCCTCGTAATAGCTCTCGAATCGCTCATCCAGCAGTCCGACGGTCATCACCTCCTTGCGACGGTAGAACGCAGACACCCCAGACGGCGACAGGCAAATCGTCGGCAGTCCTTCGCCGATCTCGCGACGCTCCAGATGAGCGCGCTTCACCGCGCCGCCCGCGACGGAATAGACGTCGCCCGCCGTGTCGATCAGGTGTGGTACGTCGGCCAGCAGCACGAGCGAAGCGACCGCGGCGACCGCATCGTTCTCAAACGGTTTAAGTCCCTCGGCCAGCCACTGGCCGTCAACATGCGTATCGTTATTGAGGAGCACGACGATCGGCGTCGCCGCGGCCCGAATCCCGACGTTGCAGGACGCCGCGAAGCCGCGGTTGCGCGGGTTCTCGATGAGCCGAACCCGCGGCCAATGTTCGCGCAGGTACGGGACGCCGTCGTCGGTCGAGCCGTCGTCCACGACGATGATCTCGTCCGGCGGTCGTGACTGCCCCGTGACCGTTTCCATCAGGCGCGGAAGGTAGCGACGACCGTTGTAGTTGGGGATGATGATCGTCGCGCTCGAGTCGGTCATGTTCACTTCGCATCGCCCGGCGCGCGCCGGGGCAACCGCCCGCAGCGGGCCTCTGCCGCGCGCGTCATTCTACGAACATCGGCGGGCATTGCCCCGTCATGAAGAAAGGCGGCCGCCCGCGGGCTTGCGGCGGAGATTCGGAATCCCGACAATCGACGAATCGGTTGCACCGCGGCGTTCGCCCGTCTTTGGCCGGGTGGATACGGCCCGCAGGCGCCGATCGGAGTCACCCGGCCCATGGAGATACTCGACAGCGTTCTGGACGTCGTCGGCAATACGCCGCTGATTCGGCTGCGGCGCGTCTCCGAGGGCCTCAGGTGCACCCTCGTTGCCAAGGTCGAATACTTCAATCCCGCCGGATCGGTCAAAGACCGGCCCGCCCTGCGGATGCTCGAAGAGGCCGAAAAGTCCGGCAAGCTCAAGCCCGGCGGCACCATCATCGAGCCCACCAGCGGCAACACCGGCTCGGCCCTGGCGATGGCCGCGGCGATCAAGGGCTATCGCTGCATCCTGGTCATGCCCGACAAGATGGCCGCGGAGAAATTCGCTTTCCTGCGCGCCTACGGCGCCGAGACCGTCACCGTCCCCACGGTCGGCGCCAACGATCCCGAGAGTTACTACAGCGTCGCCAATCGGCTGACCGCGGAAATTCCCGGCGCGTTCCAGCCCAATCAGTTCGCCAATCCAAACAACCCGACGGCGCACTACGACAGCACCGGCCCGGAAATCTGGAGGCAGACCGACGGCCAGATCGACATGTTTGTCGCCGGCATCGGCACCGGCGGAACCATCAGCGGCACCTCGCGCTTCCTACGGGAAAAAAAGCCGGACATTCTGATCATCGGCGCCGACCCCGAGGGCTCGATCTACACGCCCGGCAGCATGCCCAAGGCGTACAAGGTCGAGGGCATCGGCGAAGACTTCGTCCCCGGCACCGTCGATCTGAAGATCGTCGATCGCGTCATCAGCGTCACCGACAAGGACTCGTTCCTGATGACGCGGCGGTTGGCGCGCGAGGAGGGGTTGCTGGTCGGCGGCTCGTCGGGCACGGCGGTCTGCGCGGCATTGGAGGCAGCCGCCGATCTTCCCGCCGGCACGCTCGTCGTCGTCCTCCTCCCGGACAGCGGCCGCGGCTATCTGAGCAAGATATTCGACGACGAGTGGATGCGGCAGTACGGCTATATGCCGACGCCCGGGCACGGCACGACTCTCGGCGACGTGTTGGCCAGCAAGGGCGCGACGCCGCCGATGCTGTTTGTCAAGCGAACAGACTCGGTGCGCAAGGCCATCGACCTGATGCGCGAAAACAGCATCTCCCAGGTGCCGGTCATGGACGAAGCAGGCCACATCGTCGGTTCGATACAGGAAATCACGGCGATGCAGCTCGTTTTTGACCACGTCGACCTGGCCCACAAGCAGGTCGATGAAGTCATGGGCTCGCCGTTTCCCAAGATGGACCGGCGCACGGAAATCGAAAAGGGGTTCAAGACCCTGTCGCTCGGCGCATCCGCCATCATCGTCCGCGACGGCGACAAGCCCATCGGCCTGCTGACCAAGAGCGACTTCATTTCCTATCTCAGCGCGGAGGTGGGGATGGACCCTCAGGGCGTCGCGTCGGGTCAGTAGCGCTCATCGCCTCCCACCGGCGACGCGCCTGCGCCACGATGTCCGGCGGGTAGCCCTCCGCCTCGAGAACCTTCAGCGCGTTTCGCCCCCGGGCCGGCCCCGGACGCAGTTGATAGTCGAAGACCATCCGGTTCTGCTCGAACGACTCGCCGAAATGATAGTTCGCCGCCTTTCCGTCGAACTCCATCGCCGCCAGCGCTTCGTCGTGCGTGGCGATCAGGTGCACGCCGCCGCCTTCGACGAGCGCCGTCGTGATCGCCGCCGCCGCCGCCACGCGTTCACCGGAATTCGTCCCGCGAAACGGCTCGTCGATCAGGCAGAGCACGGCCCGGCCGCCGCGCGTCGCCTCGATCATCCGCCGTACCTGTCGCACCTCGGCGAGAAAATAGCTCTCCTGCCGCGAAAGATCGTCGCGAATCCGCAGGTCCGTCAGCAGCGCCAGCGGCGACAGCACCATGCGCTCCGCCGCCACGGCCGAACCTATCTGCGCCAGCAGCGCGTTGACCCCTGCCATCCGCAGAAACGTCGACTTGCCCGACATGTTTGACCCGGTGATCACCCAGGTGCCCGTCGCTTCGCCGAGCCGAAGATCGTTTCCGACGACGTCGTTGGCGGCGATCAGCGGGTGGCGGCCGTTGTCGATCTCCAGGCGGCCGCGGTCGTCGACTAGCTCGGGCCATACGGCGCCGGGATACTCCGCGGAAAAGCACGCCAGCGAAAGCAGCGCTTCGCACTGCCCCAACCCCGCGATCGCCCGCAGGAGCTCGCCGCGATGACGCAGATAACTTCGCTCCAGGAGCCACAGCACCTGAAAATCCCAGAAGACGAACACGTCGATGATCGTGTGCAAGATGCCCGACAGCCCCAGAAACGTCAGCGGTATCCATCGACGCAGCGACGGAAGGCACGCCGGCGCCGCCGCGGCGTCGCACGCCCGGCGAATCGCCCCGAGCTGTCCCTCGCGCGGCAGCGTCCGCGCCGCCGTTTCGCAGAAAGCCATCAAGCTCGAGGTGACGGTGTCCAACTCCAGCCAGGGGCGCAGCCGCTCGCGCACGCCCTTCAGCAGACTGGGCATCACGATCGCGTTGACGATCACCACTACGATCAACGGCAGCCACGCCACCGGCGCAGCGATCCAGCCGGCAGTCACCGCCACGCCGAACCCCATCGCCAGCGGCCCGGCCAGACCCCACGGCCGCAGCGCCACCGCCCAGGTCCGGTTCGGTATCGGCGACGCGTCGCGCACGGTCTGGAAAAACTTGATGCACGACGCGGGCTTGTCGCGCATGTCCGCCGCGGCGGCCATCAGCTCGAACCGCGCGACGGCGTCGGTCGCCAGATGACGCACGGCTTGCTGTCGATCGCGCATCGCCGCTACATCGAGGCCCGGATGGATCAGCGACCGGCAAAGCTGCGCCTCGCCCGCCGTCGATGACGTGCGGTTCAACAGCCCGTACACGCTCAGCGGCTCGCCGAAGATGTCGAGGTCTTCAATTTCCTGGGCGCTGAGCGACTCGGACGATGGATCGTCCGGCGAGATCGACGGCAGGCCGTCCCATGCCCGGCCGTGCTCGGGCCGACGACCGCCGCGGATGATCACCGGCTCGCCGCTCACCCGCCGGCGCGACTCGTCGATCAGCGTCATCAATTGATCGAGCCGCCGTGTCTGCCGCGCGGCGGATTGATGCTGGCGAATGGCGAAGACAAACGCCGCGACGCCCACGGCCGCGACGCCGAACCCCCAGGATTGACCGCGCGCCAGCCCCAGATAAACGCAGAAAGCCAGCGCCCCGAACGTCACCAGCCGCGCCCATGACCACGCAATGGCCGTCGAGCGCGTCGCGCGGCGACGGCGCTGCGCCGCCGGCTCGACGGCCTCCAACCAGCCGGCCAGCGCGTCGTGATCGGGCGGCGGCTTTGGTAGCCACGATGCGAACATGACAACTTAGCTTAAGACCGCGCGGAAAACTCACAAGGGGATGCGCAGCACGCGACGACATGGCGTGGCGCGTCAGTCGCCGGCGCGTCAGGCGCCGTCGCCATCACCCGCCGCCGTTTCAAATACCAGATCGGACAGCGGCACGTCGGCCTCCATCGTGCCGAGGTCGATCGAGGCCGTTTGCTTCTCGAAGCGGATACGACACACGCGCCCGCGGCGATCGAATTTCTTCACGAACACCTCGTCCCCCGGCTGCAAGCGCATCACGCGCTCGACCCACGTCGCGTACGCCCGCTGCTGCTTCTCCAGCGCCGTCGCCCGATCCATCGCCGCCAGCGTCGCCCGCGCCGCGTCCTGCCGCGCCTTTTCCGCGTCCTGTCGGGCCCGCTCGCTCCGCCGCCGCGACGCCAGGGTCTGGCCGATGGCCCGGCTCAGGGCCCGGTGCCGGCCGGCCAGGTGTTTCCTCGCCGCCGCGACGATCGCCCTCGGCATCCCCAGCCGCGCGGCGATGGCGATCGCGTTGCTCACGCCCGGCTCGCCGATCCGCAGCTCGTACGTCGGCTCAAACGTTTTGGGGTCGAATTGCACCGACGCATTATCCACCCGCTTCGCTTCGTAGCCGACGGCTTTCAGCGCCCCGAGATGCGTGGTAATCATCGCCAGGCCGCCGCGGGCGAGGATATGCTCGACGATTGCCCGGCCGATCGCCGCCCCCTCGTCGGGATCGGTGCCGGCGCCGAGTTCGTCCAGCAGCGTCAGCGTGTTGGCCCGCGCCCGTTGCAGCATGTCGAGGATTCGCGTCACGTGGGCGCTGAACGTGCTCAGCGACTGCTGTAAGCTCTGCTCGTCGCCGACGTCGATCCAGATGCCGTCGAACACCGGCACCGCCGAGCCGCGCGCCGCGGAGATCGGAAGGCCCGATTGGGCCATCAGGCAGATCAGTCCCGTCGTCTTGAGCGTCGCCGTCTTACCGCCGGTGTTCGGCCCGGTGATGAGCAGCACGTCGAAATCGTCGCCGAGCCGCACGTCGATGGGCACGACGCGCCGCCCGCTCTCGCCCGCCGTCGCATCCGGCCCCGGCGCCCCGCCGTCGTCGCCCTGCAACAGCAGAATCGGGTTTCGCGCTCTCAGCAGCGTCAGCCGCGGCGCGTCGACCAGTTCGGGAATGCTCATCTCGTAACGGCGCATCAGCCGCACCTTCGCCGCCAGAAGATCGATCACCGCGAGCGCCTCCAGCGTCCGCAGCATCTCCTGCCGGTTGAGATGAACGAGGTGCGTCAGCTCCCACAGGATGCGGGCGATCTCCTCGGACTCCTGCTGTACGAAGTTGATCCGCGAGTTGTTCAGTTCGACGACCTCCGCCGGCTCGACGAAGATCGTCTGCCCGCTGTCGCTGCTGCGATGGATGATGCCCGGGATGCGCCCCTGCTGATCGGCCTTGACCGGCAGGACCATGCGGTCGGCGTGAAACGTCGCGTTGGCGTATTGCAGATACTTCGTCACGTTCGGCTGGCGGACAAGCCGGTCCAGCGTCTCGCGGATCTGCTGCCGCACGCGGTCGATCTCCTGGCGAATGCGCAGCAGCCGCTCGCTGGCGTCGTCCCGAATCCGCCCCCGCGAATCAACGACGCGGTCGATCCGCTCGACGATGGCCGAGAAGTCGCCGCAGCGATCGGCCAGTCCTTGCAGCGCGGCGAACTCCTCGTCCGTTCCCGCCATGTAGGAGCGCACCAGCCCCGCGCCCCTCAGCGTCGAGCGCAGCTCGGCGAACTCCTCCGGCTCGAGCTTCGCCGGCGGAACGGCCCGGCGAACCAGCTCGCGCACGTCGCGGATGCCCCCGAACGGCGGATCGCCGCGGCGGGTCATCCATTCCGCCATCTGGCGAAGCTGATCGTTCCAATGGCGGACCTGCGCCGGCCTTCGCGACGGCTCAATGCGCACGGCCAGCCCCTTGCCCAGCCCGCAGGCCGCCTCGCGGGCCACGGCGCGGCGAATGACGTCGAACTCGAGTTTTTCCAGCGTGTGGGCGTCCACGCGGGGAATTGTAGACGCCCGGCGATGCGGCACAAAATCCGATCACAAGTGCAACGAAGTCGGGTCGATGACCCGACCTACCCTTGGGGCGAAGATTCGCCGACATCATCCGTGTCGTCCAAATCGCGATCGTCGTCGGGCTCGTCATCGAAATCGTCATGCTCGGACTTGTGGTCCTCTTTGTCGAGATCGGCATTGAGTCGATCGATGGCGGCGGCGGTGCGTTGGCGGATCTCGTGGAGGTCGGCGGCGCGGAGCGTGGCGATCTGGTTGGCGATCTTGCAGAGGTAGAAGGCGGTGAAGCTGAGCCGGAGGGCGGCGAGGTTGAAGCGGTCAAAAATTCCGCGATAGGTGGGTGGGTGGCGATCGACGATGGCCCGATTGAGGCGGCGGCGGAGGGCGGCGTCGGTTTTTTCGAAGATCGAGGATTTGGAATCTGGGATGGTGATGAGGTCGTGCTTTCGGCCGTTATTTGACATGGGAACGGGTCCATTCAGGAGTTCCAAGTACCCCTATGCAAGTTAAAAATGGCTAAATTTGCCGAAGTTTGGCTTTCCGGTTATGACGGTTGGGCAATCTGGGACGTTTCTGGTCGGCGCGCGGAGCATCACGGCAAACGGCCTCCTGTCGGGGATTGATTGCCGGGGGTTAGTCTTGATCGGAGTTGTGGGCATCGCGGCCTATGGGTGCTCTCGTGTTCGCCCTCAAGGAATTGACTGAATGACAAGTCTCAACGCTTCCCGTCGAATTGCGGCTCGGTAGCAGCAGAATCGAAATGACCAGAAAACGAAAAGTACGAGATTACCTGACGCTTCGCCAAGGGCGCAAATGGCATCAATTTGGACGTGTGATTGCAGAGCACGATGACGATCTGGATGAGCTATACGTGGCTCGCGATCGCTTTGTCGACCGCGCACTCGACGCCAATGATCCCGCTATTTTCTTCTTGGGCCCAAAGGGCGTAGGCAAATCAGCGATCCTTCAAATGGTCCGGATCGAGAGGGCGAGCGATGCCCCTCGTCTCATCAACATTTCACCGGATGACTTGGCCTTCTCAGCACTTGCAAATATTGAGCCGAGTACTCCTATCCTGTCGACACCAACACAACACCAGTGGCTTTTCAAATCGCTCTGGGATTATGTTCTCAGCGCCGAGGTCCTTTCGCGCGAATACGGAAAGCAAGACGGATGGCGAAGTGCACTTGACAACATCATGAAGAGAATCTTAGGAGGGAAGGAAAGAGACGAGGCCAAGAGACTTCTCCGAATCAGCCTCGGGGCGGACGGGGCCCCTCAAACCCTGACGCAACGCATGATTGACCTTATCAAAGAGGTCGAGGTGAAGGTTGGTCCCGTATCGCTGGAAATGCGGAGAGGTGGAGGTAGCAAGTCTGGCCAACTGAAACTCCTCTCGCAAATAAACAGCGTTGCGAAGGAAATCCCAAGCCTGCTTAGGCACCAATATTATGTGCTAATAGATGATCTGGATCTGCATTGGGTAAACGCGCCTGTACAAAATGAATTTCTTGCTGCGTTGTTTACGTCGCTGCGCAAGATGAATCATCCTCAATGTCTGCGATTTCTTGTTGCAATGCGCGATGATATCTACAGTCAGCTCCCTGTCGTCGACAAAGACAAAGTGAACGACGCTATTTCTCAAGTGCGTTGGGACAAGACGACGGTCAAGAGAATGATAGGCAAACGAATCACTTAGGGCGCGCCGATAAATAAAGTAAACAAATTGATGCCCGGACTGCCGATACGAGTTGAATGCAGGATGCACCGGTTGTCGAATGGATTCGACAGAAGTACGAGAGAATGCTCCCGTCGCTGAAC
>Ga0299906_10000226_pt1 | contig 56077 bp, 39 predicted proteins | sample RVTome_14_FD_200259 | JGI IMG/M metagenome (GOLD analysis project Ga0299906, IMG submission 200259) | Soil microbial communities from uranium-contaminated site in the Upper Colorado River Basin, Wyoming, United States - RVT145D125 (version 2) ...
GGGATCGATCGTGATACAGATCTCCAACGTTCCCGCTGACCCGGGCGTGAAGGTGGTTGACTCATTGTTACACGACCCGGCACCAAGGCCGAAGGACAGGAAATCGCTGTCGATGAATTGTCCGTCGATGAAGTAATCCAGGCGGATGCTAACGAGACCTGTCCCCGCATTTCCATTATTGCACAGCGTTGCTGTGATTGTGCATGGGTCGCCAACCACGCAGGGCACAGGAGAAACCGAGATATCGTCGACGACGAGGTCGGGTTTGGGCTCGGGCTGGACGACAAAATCCTCGCACCGCGTATTATTGTTCTCATTGCTCTCGTCGATCTCATCCTGGGGATCGATCGTGATACAGATCTCCAACGTTCCCGCTGACCCGGGCGTGAAGGTGGTTGACTCATTGTTACACGACCCGGCACCAAGGCCGAAGGACAGGAAATCGCTGTCGATGAATTGTCCGTCCATGAAGTAATCCAAGCGAATGCTAACCAGGCCCGTCCCGGCGTCTCCATTATTGCACAGCGTTGCTGTGATTGTGCATGGGTCGCCAACCACGCAGGGCACAGGAGAAACCGAGATATCGTCGACGACGAGGTCGGGTTTTGCGATAGTGATATTCCAACGATGTGTCTCTTCGACAAAGAACGAGCCGCCGGGGCAATCAGGCGCAAAGTAGACAACAGCTTCAATGATTGTTGTAGCAGAGGAAGATGAGAAGAAATAGCTGAATGTAGGATCAAGGCATCCGCAGTCATTTTGATCGGGCCCTTGATAAACACCGTTGACGTACCATTCAGTTCCTTGGGTACAGGGGGCACCATCTACCTGAAACGAATAGGTACCGGGTTCAACTGAGATGTTGTGGGTGCGGTTCGCACCGTAATCGGAACAAAAATCGGAAAGACAGATAACCCTTTGGCTGTCCTCTGGGCGGGATGACGACACCTCGTCGAAGGATATTACTCCGCCGTTGTGCATTTCTGGTAGGTGTTGTGCGTAGTTTGGGCAAGTAAACGTGAGCAAACCAAGAGCGAGTCCCAACATATGCGCCTTGACATCTCCGCACATCTTAAGCATGTGGATTCCTCCGGCTAAGATCTGCTAGAGGACGCCAAAATCCATTTGTGGACCGGGCGTCCGGGAGCCCCGCTGGGGCACGAATTATCGCCACCTTACCGCTGATACATGCGAGAACCGCGCGGGCTGGGCGCAGCGGAATTCTGGGCATTTCTTGGCTTTTTTGCGGCCAATCGTGAACCTCCGCGGCGTTTTCTGGTATCATGACATGCCTTATCTCGATCTCGGCGGATTCATGGTGAGCCGGACATGGGCCAGACCGACCGACATTTGTTGACGCAGCTTTTGGACGCTGTCGCCCAGGCCGACGACTCCGCGCGGGCGGCTGTTTGAGCCCGACTGTCGCGAACTCCGCGACGTCGATTGCGCGAGATCGTGCGCCCTCAGATCGCCGTCCTTCCAAGAGTCCATGCGCCGAGTGGCGGCGCGGGGCGCACCAAAAGTCGAAGTAATTCTCGGGGTCGGGGCGTATTTTTCTCACGACTGCTCGTGGGGCTGGGCAGCCGGGGGCTGCGGAAGGTGAGAACGGCGAATGAAGAAGGGGGGGGTCGGTGGGTGAGTTGCGGCGACGGTGCTGTGTTGACATGCGTGTCGCGTCCGCCCTCCGTGGCGGACGGCGCAGGCGAAAACGGCCGCCAGAGACGGCGGCCGCTACGACGGCGGCGCACCGCAGAGGCGGCTTTCAACAGGGCATCGGGGCGTTGATGCGGGGCCGGGTTTTTTGTATAATTTATTGCGGCAGCGCCCTTTAGAAATGGCGGGCCTGGCGAACGGCTCGCCGCATGGGCTAGTGGCCAAAGACAAACGAGTTTTCGGGTCGTGCGGCCTCATTCAATTCGCACCGGCGGGACCCTTGACATCGCTTCGCGACGTGAAGGGCGGGACGCCGATGCTCCCCGACTCGAAAACGCGACGGTGGTGAGGCACTAGAGGACGGAGTGGTCCGCGATGGTCCGCGACGCACGCATCGACATTCCGCAAGAGCCGCTGGAAGAGTTCTGCCGCCGGTGGAAGATCACCGAACTGGCCCTGTTCGGATCCGTCCTGCGCGACGACTTCCGCCCGGATAGCGACGTGGACGTCCTGGTGAGCTTCGCCGAGGACGCCCGCTGGGGCCTGTTCGACATGGGCCACATGGAAGAGGAGCTTCGCGGTCTGTTCGGCCGTCGGGTGGACCTGATCACGCGCCGTTCGGTGGAAGAAAGCCGCAATTACATCCGCCGCCGTGACATTCTCGACGGACTGGAGGTGCTCATTGCGGCGCGATGAGGCCCGGCTGTTGGACATTCTTCTGGCTTGCCGGGACGCGGAGGAGTTCGTCGGCGGCGTTTCGCGGGAAGAGTTCCTTTCGGAAAGAAAAGCTCCAGAGCGCCGTGTGCCACAAGCTGGAGGTGATCGGCGAGGCGGCCCGAGCCGTATCCGACGCGTTCAAGGAGGGGCATCCGCGGATTCCGTGGCCCGACATCGTGGGGCTGCGCAATCGCATTGCCCACGAGTATTTTCGGCTCGATCTGGAGGTCATCTGGCAGATCGTCCGGGAAGACCTGCCGGCGCTGATCGGCGTGGTGGAGCCGTTGGTTCCGCCGCCGGGGCCGGGTGAGTCCTGAGCAACGTCCGTCACCGGGGTCCTGGGAGGAGGGCGAGCCGGGCATGGGTGCGAGCGACCCTCATATGTTGACGCAGCTACTGGACGCGGTGGCCCAGGCCGACGACTCCGCGCGCGGGCGGCTCTTCGAGCTCGTCTATGGCGAGTTACGGGAGATGGCCGCGCGCGAGATGGCCCGCGAGCGGCCCGGGCGGACGCTTCAGCCCACGGCGCTGGTTCACGAGGCGTATCTGCGGCTGTTCGCCGCCGGCGACAATCATTTCGACAATCGGCGGCATTTCTTCGCCGCCGCCGCAAATGCCATGCGTCGAATCCTCGTGGACGACGCACGTAAGAGAGAGAGAAAAAAACGCGGCGGCCGGATCGTGGAGAATAGGGGCCAAGGGACCGAGGAATCGAGGGGGCAAGGGGTCGAGGGGGCCGGGGGGAGCAAGAGCAGGGGAGCAGGAGAACAGGGGAGCGGGAGAGAGCGGCAACCCCATCCTCAGTCAGACGCCCTATCCGGTCGTCTTCCGCCCCCCGGCAAGGGAAGGGGCTCGGGGGATCAGGGGACCGGGGGACTCGGGGAGGGAGCAGGCCCGGCGGAGTTGATCGATCTGGACGCGGCGCTGGGCGAGCTGGAGCGCCGCGAACCGCACCTCGCCGAAGTCGTGCAGCTTCGCTATTTCGCCGGGCTGTCGATCGACCAGGCGGCAGAGCTGATCGGCGTCGCGCCGCGGACCGTCGACAACCGCTGGCGCATCGCCCGGGCGTGGCTGCACCGGGCGATGACGTCGTAAGTAACCAAGTTGTGTTTCGCCATTCGTTCGACAACAGGCGCAATTCGGCCCTGTAGGGGCCGCGGAATGTAGCCACGGGTGGAGCGTCACGCGGGCGCAGTTCCGCGGACGCGGAACCCGTGGAAACAGGATCGGCAGTTGTGCCCGCCCCGGAGGGGTGGAGGAATGAAACTGACCTGGACGACGGCCCCGCGAATTCTCGAGTGCCTCCTCCGCCCCTCCGGGGCGGACGAATTGACAACGCCAACGTATCCACGGGTTGCGCTGCGCTTCACCCGTGGCTACGGTCCGTTGCCCCGAAGGGGCAAGCCATGATGTAGCGAAGCAGTCGTATGACCCGGCGGACCATCGCGCCTGTGGACGGCTTGATGCAAATCGAAGAAATCTTCGAGGCGGCGCGGCGCCTTCCGCCGCCTGAGCGCGACGCTTATCTGTCCGAGGCCTGCGGGGCCGACGAGGCGTTGCGCCGCGAGGTTGAGTCGCTGCTGGCGCACGACGCGCAGGCGTCGGGTGAGTTTCTCGATCCGCCGGGGGCCAATCCCGAACTTGACAAGCTATGGCAATCGCCCGAGCCGGACCCGCTGATCGGCAAGAGCGTCGGGGCATATCGCGTCGTGCGACTGATCGCCCGCGGGGGGATGGGGGCGGTGTATCTGGCCGAGCAGGCCAATCCGCGGCGCGAAGTGGCGCTGAAGGTGCTCGGCGGGGCGCTATGGTCGAGCGGCGCCCGGCGGCGGTTCGAACATGAATCGCAAATACTCGCTCGGCTGCAACATCCGAACGTCGCGCAGGTCTATGAGGCGGGCGTCGGCCGCATCGAAGGCGAGAAGTCGCGGAGCGTGCCGTTCTTCGCGATGGAGTTTGTCCCGGACGGTCGGCCGATTACGCAGTATTGCGACAAGCACGACCTGTCGATCGAGCGGCGGCTCGAGCTGTTCCTTCAGGTATGCGACGCGGTGTCGTACGGGCACAGCCGGAGCGTCATTCACCGTGACATCAAGCCGGCGAACATTCTGGTCGCGGATAATTCAATCGCTTGCGCGCCCGATCCGAGCCGCGCCCGTGATTGTCCAAGCCGCGCCCGTCAGGAAGCGGGTTCTATCGAGTCGTTCGATTCGACGCGTTCGGAGAAAACCCCCAATCAGAGCCTCGCCCGTGAGGAAGCGGGTTCTACTGATTCGACTGATGGGTTGCAATCGGAGAAAACCCGCTCCCTCACGGTCGCGGCTCGGAAAGAAGACGCGGCTCGAAAAGACGCCGCTGACACAGCAGTGGCACACGTCAAGCTGATCGATTTCGGCGTGGCGCGGACGGTCGACAGCGACGTGGCCCTGACCACGATGCACACCGAGACGGGCCAGCTCATCGGCACGCTGGCGTACATGAGCCCGGAGCAGTGCGACGCCGACCCGCTGGGGCTGGACGTGCGGAGCGACGTGTATTCGCTGGGCGTGGTGCTGTACGAGATCGTATGCGGCCGGCTGCCATACGACGTCTCAAAGACCAGCATCGTGGCGGCGGCGCGGACGATCCGCGAGGTCCAGCCGCCGCGGCCTGGCGGCGAACTGGTCATGCATCGGCGGATGCGGCGCGGGCGCCGGGGCGATCTCGAGACGATCGTGATGAAGTGCCTGGAGAAGGAGCGGCACAAGCGCTACGCCGGCGCTGACGACCTGGCGGCTGACATCCGTCGCTGGCTGGCGGGCGATGCCATCGACGCCCGCCCGCCGACGGCGTGGACGAAGGGGCTTCGCTGGGTGGGAAGGCATCCGTTGGTCACAACCGCGGGGGCCGCGGTGTCCATCGGTCTTGCCATCGTTCTGGGCACTTTGCTCTTGAGCTACTACGTGTTAGAGGTGCGGCCGGACCGCATCGAGGTCTACGATGACCGGCGGGCGGCGAAGCTGGTCACGTTAAGCGGCGAGGTCCTGCACGAGTGGCCCGAGAACGCCGCGGCAGGCGTGATAGCGGTTAACGACGCGGTCCTCGTCGAGCGGCCCGCGAAGTTGGGCGGCGGCCGGCTGGCGGTCATTGGGTATTCCCACGGCAGCGGCGGCCGATACGCCAATGAACTCTGCGCGTACGAGATTGAAAATGAACTGAGCGTGCCCCTCTGGCACAAACAGATCGAGGATGACCAGTTGCCCGTGAAAATGCTCGCGAAGAACCGTCACGGGAAAGATTGCATGGTACGGGCGATCCTCGCGGCGGATGTGTTCACGGAAGTTGAAGGAAAGGAACTGGTCGTCGCGCACACCTTGGGCTCATATTCACAACACGCCCTGCGCATCTACGACCTTGATGGCGAACTGCTCTACCAGGTCTGGCAGGATGGGGGAATCCATGACCTCCGCTGGCTTCGCGAGTATCGCCGGCTCGTTTGCTTCGGTACCGACGAGGCGTTGAAGCTGCGCGCCCAGGAGACATTGAAAGAATTCCCACAGCCGCCATATGCCGCCTTCGCGATCGATCCCACCATCGGCGCCAAAACCAATGAGATCATGGAGCCGAATCGAATAGGAGGACCCTACGATCCCGTCTGGTATCGTTACCTGCACCCGCTGCCGAAAAGAGACCTGGATTACGAGGCAAGAATGGAACGTCCCGCCGGTGCATCACACGGAGCGGTCGCGCAAATTGTGATATACTTTGAGAATGCCGGAAGATCCGGTCCCGGTTTTTCAATCCCGATCGATGCGAACGGTGAGGAAATACTGCCAACCTCCGACATGCGTGGGGTACAACCGGCGGATTATCGTGTCCGGAGCGATCCTTACCGTCAACTCGTCGCCGATGGGAAGTTGCCGCCGGACGACGTGTTCAAACTGTCCGATGAGCCGCCGATGATCGACGAAAAGGAGTCGACAATCGAAGACACCAAACCGGCGTCGAAATCTACCGCACCATGACGATGGTGCCGGGGGTGGCGCGGAGTTGGGCGGCGGCGTTGCCCTGGTTGAGGGCGATTTCCAACATGCCGGTCGAGCCGAGGATGGCGACGATCTCGCCGGGTTTGACGTCGCCGTAGGTCCGCCGCAGGGGGCCGACGCGCAGGGGGCCGACGAAGACCGACGCGCCGGCCGCGTTGCCGACCGCCGCGACGAGGTCCGCCTCGCAGATGTTCGAGATCAGGTTTCCGAAGTGATCGACGTAGAGGACGCGGCCCTCGATGCCGCCGTTCGGCAGGGTGACGGGGCGCTCGAGATTGAGTATCTCGAGCTGGTCGATGACCGGGCCGACATTCAGCAACGCCAGGCCGCGGGCGAGGTGCGCCGCGACGGGGGCGAGGACGTCGCGGCCGTGAAACGTGGCGCTGACCTCGCCGCGGAAGAGTCGGTTGTTGGCGATGGTACGAAGCTCCTCGAGCTCGTAGTCGCGATGGACGAGCGAGACGATGCCGTTGTCGGGGGCGAGGACGATCTGGCCGGCGTAGGCGGCGGCGATGAGTCGGCGGGCCGTGCCCACGCCGGGGTCGACGACGACGACGTGGATCGTGCCGTCGGGGAAGGCGTCGAAGACCTGCCGCAGGACGAAGGCGGCGCCGACCACGTCGTGGGCGGCGATGGAGTGCGTCACGTCCACGATCTGGGCCGCCGGAGCGATCTGGAGAATCGCGCCCTTGAGCGAGGCGACGTAGTGATCGTCCTGGCCGAAGTCGGTTGTCAGCGTGATGACGGCCATGGGCGTTTCCTATTTATCATTCCGCGTTAACGGCCGACACGCGTGCCGCTGCTCTGTGAGCAGTGCACCGCGGAGCATGGATTCTCCGCGAAATCCACTGCTGACACCCTTGACATCGCTGCGCGACGTAAAGGGCAGGCAGCAGTGGCACACACCCCGATCAGAGCCGCGACCGTGAGGGAGCGGGTTTTCTTGCTTCGTCCGATTCGTGGCGAACGGAGAGAACCCCCTCCCTTACGGTCGGGGCTCGGTTCGTGGCCGGAGCTCGGTTCGTGGCCGGGGCTCGGTTCATGGCCGGGACACCGATCACCGCGCGGACACTGATCACCGTTGCTATCGCAGTCGATCGGGCGCGGGGCGTCAACCGGGCGCGGCGCCGGCGGCGGTGAATCGAATTCGACCAGCGCTGTTAACCGGAGTTGCCGGGCGGGCCCAGTTTGTGGCGATCGTCAAAATCCAGGTACTCGTAGATCTCGACGTACCCGACGGGCTCACCGAGGCGCAAGCCGGCGGCCGTCGGCGACTGATGAATGAGATGGAAGGAGCGCATCGCCTCCAGGGGCACGCAGGAGTCGAACGCGCTGAGGCCGACGACGCGGGCGGCGTCCGGCGGTTGCCGGGCGGCGAAGTCGGCGGCCTCCTCGTAGGTGGCGAACTTTTTGAGCGACGTGACGACCTTGATCGGCGCGCCCGAATCGTCCGCGGCGCGGCGATAGGTGACGACATGTGATTCGCTCGGGCGGATCGCCAGACCGCGGAAGACGTAGAGTCGCCACAGGAGCGTTCGATACAGATCGGGATAGTAAAACGTGACCGACCGCAGGGCGCCGCCTTCGCCTCGCAGGTAGAAGGTGTCGACGAAAGCGTCTTTCGGCTTGCCCGACCATTGAACGATGCCGAAGAACTTTCCCACCAGCGAATCGGATTCGCCGAGTCGGGCGAAGCCCATCAGGCAGTCGATGATGACGTAGCGCACGCCGAATTCGCGGGCGATGGCGGCCGCGTCGCCCTCGCTACGGGCAGTGAAGAATCGCGCCGAGGCGACGGCGGCGTGTTGGGTGGGGTTGGCCGTGGGGATGCGGCGGCCGACGCGCATGATCCAGTAGCCGTAGTCCCACCAGGACATGACGCCGTAGGCCGTCGGCGGGTGAACGTATCCCGGCGCGCCGGGAGCTTGCGGCGGGGCGGCGTGCAGCCCGTAATACGCCGAGGCGTCGCCGAACGGTTCGGGCGTGTTCTCGCGGAGCCAGGTCAGCGCGCTGTGCCAATCGGGGTGGGGGAGCGTGGCGTTTCGGGCGGTGAACAGGGCGGGCGAGAAGTTCGGCGCGATCCAGCCGCCGGCGATCGCAACGAGCGCAAAGATGCGAAGTGCCCAACGCGCAGGCGTGACTGTCGCGGATTCCGTGCGACTCGGTTCCGGCGCGCCGCGATCGTGCGGGCGACGAACCGCCCAACAGCGGGTGATCAGGGCGCCGCCGAGAAACGCGCTGAGGATCGACGCGTTGACGGCATAGTAATAGGAGTATCGGTTCTGCCCCAGCGTCGCGGCGAGCATGATGCCGCTCCAGACGGTCAGCAGGACGATGCCCGGTTCACCGCGGCGCGCGGCGCGTCCGGCGAGCCAGAGGAGCGCGGCGATCGATAGAAAGAACTGTGTCGCGAACTGGCGCCAGGCGTGGATGAGGGTCCATCCATCGGAGTCGCGCAGCAACGGAACGACCTCGCGAATGGTGTCGGCGGCGCCCCTGTTTGTGAACATGCCGAATTGCGAGGCGGCGCCGCGGACCAGCCCCGGGACGCACAATTCAGCGACGACGCCGAGGACTGCCATCGCCGCGGCGACGAGCAGCGGGAAGATGTTCACGGGCCATCGACAGCGGGCGCCGAGTCGCTCGATACCCCACAGAATGACGGTCATGCCGAGCCCGGCCAGCAGCGCGGCGAGGTAATAGACCATGCCGAATTTCTCGGCGCCGAGCGCGGCGGTCATCAAAAGCGGAATTGAAAAGATCGCAAGACCGACGGCGGCCAGCGGACCCGTGGAGCGTCGGCGAAGGACGTCAAGCGTCCATTGCACGACGAGCCAGACGACCAGCGCGCCGACCGTGATCGCGCCGCCGCGCCAGGTAAGCAGGTACAGGCCCAGCGCGACGCCGGCCCATGCGCCGCCGAGCGCGGCGCGCTTCAGGTCGGGCTCGCAAAGATCGGCGCCGGCCCGGCCGCTTCTTCGATCCGTCAGGCGTGGATGAATCGCTCGGACCAGGATCATCATGACCAGTGTCGCCAGCAGCGCCTCGGCCGCGTGGTGGTCGGCGTAGCCGAGCAGCGAGCCGCGAAGAAAGTTGCCCGGGGCGATGGCCAGCAGCGCCGCGGCGAGCAAACCCGTGATCCGGCCGAACAGCGCGGCGGCCAGAAAGTACGCCGGGATCAGCGTCAACGCGCCGAGGATGACGGGAGTCCACGCTCCGACCGCGTCGATCAGCCGCTGCGAAGGATGGCCGCCGCCGAGGACGATTGCCGTCGCGGCCATGACATAATCGAGCAGCGGGGCGACGGGCACTTCGGCGCCGCCGGGAAAACACATGTAGGGATCGAACTCAGCGGCGTGCGGAAAATTGGCGACGAGCCGATCGACGGCGCGCATGTGACAGTAGGCGTCGGAGTCCTGGAATCGGACATCGCCGCCGGCGAACACGTCATCGATGACGAAGTAACATCGCAGCCAGACCGCCAGCGATGCGATCGCGACGAGCGCCAGCGCGCAGGCGAGTCGGACGCGGCGGCGCGATTGCGGTCGCATTGTGCGGGGGGTATCCTTCATGAGGTTCCCTCGTCGCCGATAAGCAACCTGTTGACAGCAGACGCGGATCGCCTGCTTCTTTGCAATCCGTTCGGCGTTGCACCGCGTCGGCGTGATCATACTCGACGGATTTGAGCGTGAATGCAATCGAAGAGCGTCTTTCGTGCGAACCCGTCGCCCCGTTCCTCGAGCGCATCCTGCATTGGTTTGCCGGGCATCGGGCCGTTACCGTCGCGGCGGGCGCGGGCTATTTCCTGTTCAGCGTATGGTCGCACGAAATCTTCCAGGAGCTTGCATTTCGGGCCTACGACCGATACGACCGCCGGCGCGTCAACGCGGCGGTGCAGATTGTCGGGGCCATCGGGCTGATATTATTGATTCGATGGGGCGTGCGCCGCGTGCGGAGATGTGAACGGCCGGTGCGGGCGGTCGCGATTTGCCTGACGACGCTGGGCCTGATCGCGGCGGCGTGCAAATTGTTGCTGTATACCGATATAGAGGTGATACACCTCCCGCAATACGCGATCCTGGCGGTGCTCGTCTTCCCGCTCGTGCGGCAGTATGCCGAGACTATTTTTCTGACGACGCTGCTCGGCGCCGCCGACGAGGGATATCAATACTTCGTGACGCACGCCGACTGGCGCATTCACCTTGATTTCAACGACGTCGTGCTCAATCTGCTCGGGGCGGCCGTCGGGTGTCTGGCGATCTACCTGTCCGTCGAACATCGCATGGCGCGGCAGCGAGACGGATCCTCCCTGGTTCGTCGCGCGGTCAGTTCGCCGACGATTCTCGGCACGGTACTGATCGCGCTGCTCGCCACGGCATTACACCTGTCGGGCGATTTTGCGTTTCGCGTCGACGCCGATGGGTCGTGGCCGAGATACGGGCTGCGCCGGTGTGAGCCGTCGCCGCAGTTCTGGATGACGACGACGTGGGGCCGGCGCTATCACGAACTTCTCCCGGAGTCAGGCATCGCGCTGACGGCACTTCTGATCGGCCTGTATGCGGTGATGATGGATTCTGTCCCGCGCGTCGGCTCGGCAAAAAAAGACGCTACGGAATCAGACGGAGCTGAATGTTGACGAATTCGAAATCGTCGACGTCCGATCGGCAATGGACGTTCTTGATGCGAATCGTATTGTCGCCCTCGCGAAGCCAGGAGGCGTCAAACGAGGCGGTGAACCGTCCGAAGCTGCCGTCGCCCGGCGATCCGGCGATTCGCCGCTCGATCCGCCGGCCGTTGATGCGAATCTCGTGGGGACACTGCACGCCCTTGACCAGCATCTCGACGCGTGCGGATTGATATTCCGTGGCGAGCTGCCCGGCGGTCAGCGCGAATTCCCCGCGGAAGCGCAGGCCCTCGCTGGCCCGCTGAAACTGGCTGTTGATGCGCCCTTCGAAGCGGTCGTTGCCCAGGTGATGCACCTGCGGCTCGGCCTCCAGCGCGATGACCTGCTCGGTGACGGGTTCGAGATCGAAGTCGATCTCAAGGAGGCCGCGCTGGAGTCGATCGGCCGGCACGTTGACCGAGCCGGGAAGGTAACCGTCCCGCGAGGCGGACAGGGCGAAATGATCGGGAACGCGCGGGGCGTGCAGCGTGTATCGCCCGGAGCGGTCCGACTCGGCCGTGACGGCGGCATCGCCGGGCAGGTCCAGTTGAATTCGGGCCCCGGCAAGCGGCGCGCCGGTTGCGGCGTCGGTGATGGTCCCGCGAATCGTGCCGAGCGCGTCGGCGGGCTCGGTCGGAGGCGCGGCGACTTCGGTCGGCAGGGCAAGATCGATCGGCGGCAGGCCGAAGTCGCCCGGCGACGGCGCATCGACCTTGGCGGCGACCAGCGCGGGTGCATTGGAAATCGCCTCGTCCGGCGCATTCCCGACGGCGAACACTACATCGTCCGACGGCTTCGCTTCCTCGGCGGCCATCGGATCGAGCGAGTACGTCGGCGCGTCGTCCATCGCGGCCACCGCCAGCGGTTCCCATCGCGACGGACTCGGTTCGACGGCGATCGACGAGGCGAACGGAGGCGCGTCCTGCGATTCGTTCGAGTCGTCCGCATCGGCGGCGGGCGCCTCGCCGCCCGGCAACGACAATTCGAATCGCGGCACCGCGCCGCCCATCGACGAATCGCTCGTGGTGGACGCCGCCCATTGCGGCGGGGGCTCGGCCTCGGACGGCGCCGCGGCGGCGAATCGTCCGCGGTCCGCGAACTCGTCGGCGTCATCGTTCGCCGCGACATCGGTCGGCGCCAGGGTCATCGCCGGCTGCGTTGTCGTGACGGGCGCCCGGGCGATGCGATCGGGCGCGTCGTCGGTCGGTCGTGGCAGATCGATTGTTTCCGACTCGGTCGCGTCAATCGGCGCGGCAGCGTCGGGCGTGTCCAGCGGCATGTCCATCGTTTCTGACGGCGCCGGCGGGTCCGGCAGGTCGCTCGGCGCTTCGATCCGCTCGACGCTGGATTCGATCGGCTTCGCATCGAACGCCGGGGCCTCGACAGGCGCCGGTCGCGACGCATCGACGGTCAGGACGGCCGCCGTCGCGTCGAGCTGGATGTCGATCTGCATTTCCGGCCGGGGCGCGTCGGGCATCGTCGGCCGCGGCACCTCGGCGTCGGTCAATTGCCCCCGCAACTGCATCGACAGGTCGTCCGCCCGCGCCGCCGACGCCAGGGAGATCGAGATGCGGTTCGACTGGCGAAATGCCGAGGCGATCGACGCCGTCACCTCGACGACGTTCAGAAGCAGCATCAGGAGCAGGTGCAACAGGAGCGACGCGAGCAGACATCGGGCCAGGAGACTCAACCGGCGTTGCTTCATGTCGCGAAGCAGGGCGAGCAGCAGCAGAATGAGCGTCAGGGCCAACAGCGCCCACAGCAGACTGGGGCCGATCCGTGCCCACAGCCCGGGCCAGTCGATCGTCGCGTATTGCGTGTCCGTCTGGCGAAACACCTCGCGCGACTGGCTGCGGTACAGATCGTATTGCCTGCGCCCCACGGGCGTAGGGGAGGCCGCCGCGCGGTCCGAGCTGAAATACAGCGCATAACCGGCCGTATCCAGCGACGGGTCCAGCTCGTTGGCGGCGGTATTGACCTCGGCCCCGAGACCTTCCGGCGATTCGAACCGGTCGCCGAGCCACCGGGCGCGATAGAGATCGAACCCGCCGAGGCCCCCGTCGCGATCCGAACTGAAGTAGATAAAGTCCCCTGCCGGGCTGAGGGCCGGCGCGCCTTCGTTCTTCGGCGTGCATAACGCATCGATGCGCGTCGGGGCGGTGTAGCCCGCGTCCGTCAATTTGGACTCGTAGAGATCGTAATCGTGGCGGAACAGATCCTCGCGAACCGTGGCCTGCCAGGCATCGGGTGACGGAGCCATGCCATCCCCGGTGTTCGGCCGGTTGCTGGCAAAATAGAGCGTGCGTCCGTCCGGTGAAAGTGCGGGGCCGTAATCGTTCAGCTCGCTGTTGACGACGGCCCCAAGGTTGACCGGCGTCTGCCAGCCGCCCGGTCCGCGCCGCGATTTCCAAAGGTCGTACCCGCCGAGGCCGCCGACGCGATCGCTGTAGAACAGGAGCTGACGCCCGTCCGGCGACGGATGCGGACCGAGGTCGTCGCCGTCGCTGTTGATGGCGTCCAGGGGTCGCGGCGTGCTCCATCCGCCGGGCTGTTTTTCGCAGCAGTAGATGTCCGCGCCGGCGCCGGGCCGGCCGCGCACGAAGAAGAGCGTTCGACCATCTGGCGTGGTCCGCGGTTCGTATTCGTCGGCGATGGAATTGATTTGGGGCGACAGGGCTACGGGCGGCTGCCAGAGGATCTGGCGCACGCGGGCGGCGTCTTCGGTACGGCGGATCGTCTCGGCGTCGGTCCAGACCGTCGTTCGCCGCGGCCAATAGAGCCACGCCGAAGCGCCGACGGCGGCCAGCAGGATCAGGACGATCACGACGATGGCGATGCGCTTCACGGCGGCGCGCTCCCGGGCGTGGGCCCCTGACGCATTCCAGTCATCCGTCGTCGATCACCGTATCGAGATACGGCTCCTGGATACCCGCTCCCTTGCAGATGTCCAGCGCCCGAACAACGTGGGCGTAGACCGCGTCGCGGTCGCCGCGGACGGTGACCTTCTGCCCGGGATTCGTCGCGACGGCGTCCTCGATCATCGTCCGCAAGGCGCCCGGTTCGATCGGTCGGCCGGATACGATGATGACGCCCTGTTCGTCCACGTTGATGATGATCTCCCGCAGGGTCGTGCTGATCGGCCCGCTCGCCTCGGCGAACGGCAGGGCGACCTGCATCTCGCGCTCTTCCTGGTGAAAGGTGGTCGCCACGAGGAAGAAGATCAACAAGAGGAACATCATGTCGATCAGCGGCGTCATGTCGATCGACGCCCTGTCCGTTTCATTTGATAATGCCCGGATCAGCACGGTGGGGCTCCTTGCGATGCGACGGCGTCAATGCGCCGCGGCCGCGGCCTTGCCGAACGGCAGGTCGGCGGGTTCTTCGTGGCCGTGGCTCGTCGGCGGCGGGGAAACGTGGGCGAACTCATCCACGAAATCGACGGTCATCGCGTCCATCTCCGCGACGTGCTGGTCGACCCGCGCGGACAGGAAGTGATACGCCACCAGGGCGGGAATGGCCACGATGATGCCGGCGGCGGTGGTGATCATCGCCTCGTAGATCCCCTCGGCCAGAAGCTCGGTCTTGCCCATGGCATCGGCGGAAACGGCGACGGTCTGGAACGCCTTGATCATGCCGAAGATCGTGCCGAGCAGCCCCATCAGCGGCGAAATGGCGGCGATGACCGACAGCAGGCGCAGGTATTTTCGCAGCTTGAATACTTCACGTTGCCCCGCGTCTTCGACCGCCTTCTCCACCGCCTCGGTCGAACGCCCCAGCCGGCGAATGGCGGCGGCAAAAACGCGCCCGAGCGGCGCGTCGCCGGCCATGCAATACTCGAGCGACTGTGCCCGGTCGTCGGAATCGTCGCCCATGACGGACTTCAGGCCCGTCATGAATTCGGGCGGGATGATCCGCGATCTTCGCAGAACGAAGAGCCGCTCGACGAACACCGTCAGCGCGATCAGCGAGCACAGACCGATGGGGATCATCATCGGCCCGCCCTTGACGACGAAGTCCCACACCGATTGCACCTCGACCGACGAAGCGCCCCCGGCGGGCGTCGCGCCGGTCTGCGCCAGGATCAGCCCGGTCAGCATCGTTGCGGAAATGGAAAACATGACGGATTCCTTTCGCGGTGGGCGGCGCGTCAAGACCGGCCGGCGATCCTGTTTGTGTCAGCGGCCGGGCAAACCGGCGACGCTCGTTTCCTCGAGGCGGGCCCTCGCCATCTTCGCCCATTCCGTTTCGCCGTGGCGTTCGACGACACGCTGGAACTGTTGCCGCGCCTCGACGAGCTTGGCGAGCTTCTCGAAGCAACGGCCGGCCTCGAACAGCGCCGCCGCGCTCCACTCGGGATACGCGTAGAGAATGTCCACCTTCAGCAGCGCGCCCGCCGCTTCTTCGTACTGCTTCCTGGCGAAGAGGCACTCGCCGATCTGAAACTGCGCCCGGGCGGCGGTCGGCCCCTTGTGGCGCTCGACGACGTCGCGATACGACGCCATCGCTTCATCGTGACGGCCCTGATTCTCGCGGGCCCAGCCCAGTCCAAAGGCCGCCTGATACCACGATGCGGCATCCGCGAAACGATCCAGGTAGGCAGCGAAGGCCTCTTCGCTCTGGGTCCACTTCTGCATCGCGGCATATGACTCGCCCATTCGCAGCCAGGCGGCGGCCGTCGCCGCTTCTTCGGTGCCGCCCTCTATGACGCGCTGAAAGCACCCGGCGGCCTTGGCGTGGTTGCCAACCTGAAATAACGATTCGCCGCAAAGGGCGTTGGCCGAGACGATCGACGCGCCGTGGGGATATTGCTTGATGAATTGCCCCAGCGCATCGGCGGCTTTCTCGTGATCGCCCCGTTCAAATGCGCAGAGCCCCAGTCGATAGGCGGCCTGCTCGAGGATGGCCGGCACGGCGACTGACGACCCTTCGTTACCGAGTTTGCAGATCCGCTCAAGAAGAACGGCGGCGCGGTCGTAGCCCCCGGCCGCGGACTCGAGGTCGGCAAGCTCCAGCATGGCGTGAAGGTGGGGACTGCCCGGTTCGGGGGCGTCGACAAGGTTGGTGAATACGGTCGCGGCATCGTCGTTTCGCCCCAGCGACTTGAGGCACCAGCCCCATTCGTATCGCGCCGCGTCGCCGACGGCGGGATCGATTCTCTTCCAGTCCGCCTCGTCGAACAGCTTGACCGCCCGCTGCGGATGGCCGTCTCGGGCGATGCAGATGGCCCGCTGAACGGCCGCGGTCGCGGCCAGCGCGTGTTCGTCGTGTTTCTTGAGGAATCGGGCAAACGACGTCGAGGCCGACTTGTAATCTCCGGCGGCCATCAGCGCCTGGCCCCGGCGGAACAACGCGTCGGCGGCGACCGCGCCATCTACCTTCGCGTCGTCTACCTCGGCCAGAAATTCGGCGGCGCGGTCGAATTCCCCGCGTTTCAGGGCGAGTTGGCCGAGATGGTTCCGCGCGAACGGGGCGAAGTGCGATTCGGCGTCCTTCTCGATCACCAACTTAAAAACGGCCTCGGCGTCCTTGAGCTTGCCCGCCGCCAGCAGCGCCTGACCCTTCTCGAATAACGCCTGCATGGCGTGCGGACCCTTACCGAATTCAGCCAGGATGCGGTCGTAACAGGCGATCGCGCCGGCCGGGTCGCCGCGGCGCTGGCGGCAAAGGCCCAGCTTGATCAGTGCTTCGTCCAGGGCGGCCCCCTCCGGCGGCGATTTTATGTATTCGGCCAACAACTCGCCGGCGCGCTTCCAGTCGCTCTGTTCAAACGCGACGTCACCGAGGGCGAATCGTGCCGAACGAAACGCCGGCTCGGCCTCGGCGCCCTCGACCGCTTTCGCGAGATACGCGCTCGCCTCGTCGAACCGCTTCAATCGGTGCAGGGCCATTCCCAAGCGATAGACCGCCGTCGGCCCGCGCTCGTCCTTCGAGAATCGCTGGAGGAATCGCTTGTATTCTTCCGCGGCCTCCTCGAACGCGCCGGAGAGATAGGCATTCTCGGCCAACAGAAACGTCACCGAGGCCTTGAGGGCGTGGTCCTTGTAGCGGGCGAGGAATCGGCGGCAGGCCTTCGTGGCCGCGTCGTAGTCGCCCTTACGGTGCAGACAGACGGCCAGCAGCTCCAGCGCGTCGGCCGTCATCGTGTGGTCTTCATGGCGTTCGAGAAAGCGCTGAAGCACCGCGCCCGCGTCGCCGTAATTTCCGGCGCGGAACAACGCCACGCCGCGGTCATAGGTCATCTCCGCCAGAAGGCGGCTGTCGGGGTGAGCCGTGGCGGCGCGCTCCAGCCGCCGGGCGGCTTCGTCGAAATCACCGCGACGCAATTGACCCTTCGCCGACCAGTACGCCGCCTCGTCGGCCAGGGCCGGATCGGCCTCGCCGGCCTTCTCCAGGTGCGCCGCGGACTCGTCGTATTGCTCGAGGTCGAACAGGCAGCGGCCCAGGTTCAGCAGCACCGCGGCCCGCTGCGCCCCTGGCGCGACATCGCCGAGATAAGCGCGAAACAATTCGGACGCGCCCGAGGCGTCACCGCCTTGCAGGCGCAGGACGCCCAGGCCGTACAGCGCGTCGCCGCGGTAGGGGTTGTCCGCGTCGGCGACCACGGATTCGTAACGAGCCGCCGCGCGCTTCTGGTCGCCGAGCCGATGACGACATTGCGCGGCCAGCAGCGCGGCGTGCCGGGTGATCGGCGCCGGCGCCACGCGCGTCAGCAGCCGATCGATCCTGTCAGCGGCGCCCTGATCCTCGCCCAGTTTAATCTCCGCCAGCCCGGCGAAATATTCCACGCGGGCGCGCAGCGGATGATCCGGCCATTTCTCCGCAAAGCGCTGGCAACAGCCCACCGCCTCCTTCAGCCGTTCTCCGCGGTACAGCGCTTCGGAGAACTGCGCCGCCGCGTCCGGCGCCAGCTTGTGGTCGCCGTGCTCGCCGAGCACGCGGCCGAACGCCTCGCACGCGCCGGAATAGTCCTCCCTGACCAGCCGGCACTGCCCGAGCATGGTCAGGACCTCCGCGGCATAGGCGAAACGCTGGCCTTCGAGCTGGCCGAGTTGCTTTTCCGCCCGGTCGTAGTCCTGCTTCTTGAAATAACAAACGGCCAGCCCGTATCGGGCGACCGGCGCATCCTCGTGGTCGGCGTTTTCCTTGAGGAACGCGCGGTACTCCCGGCCCGCCAGGTCATACATGCCGCGCTGAAGCAGGCCGTTTCCGCTATGGAGGTTTTGAAGAGCCGACGACTGCGCCGCGGCGGGCGACGAGAGCGAAACGACGATCAGCGCCAGTCGCAGCCGCGTCGGATGCCCGCAGAATGGTCCCATCATGCCTGGAACTCCCTTTTGCCCACAGGATCCGCGCGGCGCGGGCCGTGTTGCTTTTCCGTCCCTACGACAACGGGGCGCGAGCGGATCGATGCAATTTCAAAAAAACGCGGCGTGAGCTGTGCGCGGGCGTCAGCCCCATGTTTGACGCGGGCGCCGCGCGTCGTCGCCGCGCGTCGTCGCCGCGGATCGTTCGCCGCGACGGCGGTCGTCGTTCCTTGCAGCCGGGTCGATCAATCCCTCGGCGAGCCGGCGGCCAAAAAGCTAGTCATCGTCTGAATCGTCCGCGTCCTCGTCCGCGTCGGCGTCGGCGTCCTCGTCGGCGTCCTCATCCGAAGCGTAATCGGCCTCGGATAATTCCTGCGCCGCTTCGATCAACGCGTCCATCTCCTCGGCGAACGACGCAAATGATTCCACCTGGTCAAAGAGGTCCTCGCAGTTGTCGGTCATGTCCTCGGCCTGGGTCTCGAGCGCCTCGGCCTGGGCCAGCATGGCTTGGCCCCCGCGACCGCCGGCTTCCGCCGCCTTGTCACGCAACTGGTCCGCGCGCTGGCGCAATTCGTCCGCACGCCGTTCCATTTCCTCCGCCTCGCGCTCCAACTGCCGGGCCGAGCGCTCGGCCGCCTTCGCCTTCCGACGAACGTCATCGGCCGCCTCGCCCCGGGATTCACGCAGCGCCTGGCGTGCCGATTCCAATGCCTGGCGAAGCTCTCTCTCGACCTCGCGCGAGGCGCGCGGCTGCCGGGGCTGCCGGGGCTGCCGGGGCTGCCGGGGCTGCCGGGCCATTGTCTCTTCCAGTTCGAGTCGCGCGGCGCGGGCCGCATCGCGGTATTCTGCCTCGGCCTGGGAATATTGCTCCAGCTCGCGGGCCGCCGCCTTCTTCCATTGCGCCTGCGCCTTGCGCTCCTGATCCTTCTTGCGCTGGACCTGAATCTCGCGCTCCATCCGGTCGATCCTGGCCCGTTGACGCGGTGGGTGATCCCCCTCGCCATGCGCCCCGGGCTCGATCAGATGCACGAATGCGTCAAAGACCGCCTGGACGGCGCCGTTGCCCTGGACCCGAATGTGGTCCTCGTCCGGCGAGACCAGTACGGGCACGTCGTCCAGCGACATCAGATTCGATAGGTCCTCGAGCTTTCCGGGCGACAGATGGAATTCACGCTGGTCCTCCCCGATGGTGATCATGTCGACAAACGCGCCGAAGATCATGTGCTGCCCGTGATTGCCGATGACGACGATGCCGTCCCCTTCGGGCCGAATCAGAATCGGCACGTCATCCCGCGACATCAGGCGGGTCAGCCGTTCGAGCTTGTCCCCCTCGAGCACGTACTTCTTTTCGAACTGTTCGTCGCCTGGAGTCGGCATCGGCGTCCGGGCCTGCGGTTGCGGTGGTCGCGGCGCTCCCATTTCCCCGCCGCGGCCGCCTCGTCCCTCCATGCGCTCAAGAGTCTCGGCCAACTGCTCCAAACGCCGTTCGAGTTGCTCGAGGCGACGGTGCAGATCGCGATTTTTTTCATCGCCCGGGCCGCCCGACGCGCCCACGGCCATCCCGGGCGCGATCAACGCCGGCGCCATCGGGGGCGCCGTCAGAAGCATCGGCGCCTTCGGCGGCGGATAAGCCGCCGGCGGCGCGACCGCGGCGGAAGGACCGACGCCGGGACACGGCGCCTTCGGGGCAACGACGATGCCTGTCCCTCCGGCCATTGCCCCGGGGCCGACAACGACGGCGTGAGTGTGTTTTACCTTCGACTCGCCAAGGGGCGCCTTGTCGTCGGGGCACGATTGCGCGGGGGTCGCCAGCCAGCCGGTCGCCACCAACGCGGCGGCGATGGCGAATCCGGAAAACGTGCCTTTCGGTGTGGATCGATCGGTCATCACCATGGTCAATCTCCTTGAAAACTGTCGTGCTCTGCCGGAAATGATTCCCATGCCCGGGCCGCTTGAAACGAACGGCGGCGAGCTGACGTATTCTCGCGTCGTGACAAGCGCCTCGGCGTAGGCCCGGCGGCCCCGCGGCATCAGCCAGGTCACCCACGCGTCGCAGCAATTCTCGGCTTCCTCGCGAACCTGACGCCGGATCCACCACACCACGGGGTGCCACCAAAACAGGCACCCGACGAGGGACTCCAACCGGGCGACGACGTGATCCCGCCGGCGAAGGTGGGCAAGTTCGTGTAGCAGCACCGCCCGACGGCCGACGCCGTCGAGTTGAGACCAGAGCGTCGTCGGCAGCAATAGCCGAGGACGGCGGCCGCACCAGATCATCGGCGAGAGGCGATCATCGACCATCCACGTGGGCGGCGCGCTTCGCAAACCGATCTGACCGGCGGCGCGGAGAACCTCGCCGCGGACCGACTCCGGAGCGGGCGTCGCGTCACGCAAGCGTCGCCGAAATCTGGCCGTCAAGATCATTCGCGCCCCCAGCGCCGCGAAGATGCCCGCGATCCACGCCTGGATCGGCACCGACGGCAATTGCCCTACCGCGTCGCGGATGCCCACGAATCCGGCGACCCATTGCCGGGACAGCCGCGCGGCGGAGTTCCAAAGCGCCGCGACCGCCGGCGTCCACGTCGCGCCGTCCGCGGAGTGTCCCGCCGAAGCGTTTGGGGATTCGGCATATGGCCTGCCTGTCGATGGCGCGGCAGGGCCGGCGCGGTCGGCGGTCATCGCGGCGTCCGGCTCGCCAAAGGGACGATCCGCGAGCAGCCGATCCGCAAGCGGCCGATCCGCAAACGCCAGCGATGGCGCGGGGTCGGGGCCCGGAAGGTCCAGCTTCATCGACGCAAGGCCGAGGGCGCGTGTGGTGGGCGATTCCGCGAATTGAATCGCGACCCGACTGGATGGAATGTCCGGCGGCGGCGTCTGCCCGGCGATCGGCGGGTGAAGCGCTTCCCCAGAATAGGACGGGGACCGGCCCGTGCGGTGCCACGGCGTGTGGCGCCGAGGCGCGTCCGACACGGCCTCGGTCCCCGTCCAGGGTGGAGTGGGAGTCCTATGAGATTGCGTTCTGCGGGATGCGAAGGACGGCGATTTCGGTTTCGACGGCACTGCGACGGGTGGGCCATACCATTCAGAAATCGGCGCATTCCTAGCCAGCGGCGCGGCTCCTTCGCCGATCTCGGCAGGCGCCGTCGGCCCGCCCGCCTCGCCGTCACGCGCCGCGACCGGACGCGCCGCGACCGGACGCCCACGAAACGTCGGCAGGACCGGAGGCACGATCAGCCAGATGAGGACAACGAGCCAGAGGGTGTGCCGCGTGGCGGGATGCCGCGGAAACAACCGGCACAGGACGGCGACGATCAGGACGAGCGGAACGACCGCGACTGCGTTTCGCCACAGCGTATCCGCGATGATGGCGGCCCATGATCCCATCGCTTGACTCCTCCGCCGGCGACGCCGTCAGCGCCGTTTGGCGTCCAGCTTGGAAATCAACGCTCGCAACTCGTCAAGCTCGCTTTTGGACAGCGATTGCGACTTGACCAGTTGGAGGACCAGCGAGCCGGCCGCACCGTCGTACAACTGTTCGACGAGGACCTGGAGCCGGTTGCGGCTCACGCGGTCCCGCGTTACCGCGGCGCGATAGACGTAGGCCATGCCCGATTTATTGCTCTTGGCGAGGCCTTTTTGCTCTAATCGCGTCAGGAACGTCAAGACGGTGGTGTACGCGACCCGCTTACCCCTGGCATGAAGATGCGTGAGGACCTGCCGCACCGTGCAGGCGCCGTGATCCCACAGGACTTTGAGGGCCTCCAATTCGGCGGACCCCAACTCGGCGGTGCGATCGGACATGACGGCGGCCTTCGACCGGTTCCCTACGACATCTGTCATTACCCTACTACAAACGTCGGAGGTTTGCAAGTCATTCTCGCCGGCGGGGGAAATTTTTTTCCATTTGCGGGATTTCGCGTGGCGGCCTTGGGCGCGCACGACGCGGGATAGCCGAGCCGCGGGGCCGGTCTCGGCCGGCCCCGGCGTCGGGCCGACGCAGTTCTCCCGATTTGCCCGCAGGCGGCCGAGCACCCGCGCGGCTGCAAGAATCAATCCTTCAGCGAAAACGGCGTGAAATCGGTCCGGCGGTCGTAGTAGTCTTCGTTCTCGGCCCGCTTCAGGGCGCCGACGACCGCGTAGGTCAGCGGCGTGAAGACGACTTCGACGGCGACCTTGAAGGCCCAGTTGAACAAAATGACCTCCAGCATCTTGCCCGGCGTCCAGATTCCGAAAAACCCGATGGGGTAAAACAGCAGACTGTCGATGCCCTGTCCGACGATGGTCGAACCAATCGTGCGCGTCCAGAGAAACCTCCCCGCCGTCCAGACCTTCATCTTGGCCATGACGAACGAGTTGGCGAAATCCCCCGCCCAGAAGGCGAGGATCGACCCCACGACGACGCGCCAGGTGTTCCCGAAGACCTCCTGCAATGCGGGCTGGATTTGATGGTTATAGGGTTCACCGGGATCGACGGGCAATGTCAGAACGACGATGCTCATCACCGCCGCGAAGATCATCGCGCCGAAGCCGGCCCAGATGACGCGCCGGGCCCGGGCGTAACCGTACACGTCGGTGAGCACGTCGCCGAAGATGTAGCTGATCGGAAAGAAGATGTTGCCCGCGCCGAACGAGACGCCGAGCAGAATGCAGACCTTTCCCGGCCCGATGAGATTCGAGCAGAGCAGGACGGTGACGAACCCCGCCATCAGCAGTTCGTAGTATCGGTATCGGCGATGGGGCTCGCCGGCAGTCGGCAGTTCGTTGGCGGGGGGCTTGCGCGGGTCAGACATGCCCGGTATTCAAGCTGCTGTCGCAGGCAATGGTCAAATCCATTCTCGACACAGGTTTGACTAATTCGCAGAAATGACCTTGAACACGCGCCCCTGAGTTCCGGTCGGCGATGAACTGTTCGACGTGACGACATAAATCTCGCCGTCGGTATCCTCGCCGAAGCCCAGGACGTACCGTCCCAACCGTCCGTTTGCCGAACCCGCTATCGAGAGTTCATCCAACGACCAGGAGCCATCCGCGTTCTGCGTCGCGACGAAGAGACTTCCGTCCGGACCGCCCAGAAAACCGCGGGTCCAGTCGCCGAAGATGTAACGGCCCGCCAGTTCGCCGATCGCGCCGCCGCGATAGACGTGCCCGCCGATGACCGATAGGCCCTGGGGCCCGCCGGGGTTGGAGTGACCATACTCGACGATCGGCGGGATCAGCGTCGTCCCGTCGGCGGACGAGTTCGGACAGTTCGCCAACGGCACGTTCGCGTTCTGCGGGTCGAAACAAGTCGTGCCCTCGCGGATGCGCCATCCATAGTTGCCACCGGCGACGACGATATCCACCTCCTCGATGAGCCCCTGGCCCACGTCACCGACGAAGAGCCGATGCTCGCCGCCCGAATCGAAGCTCATGCGATAGGGATTGCGAAGCCCATACGCGAAAATCTCTTCTCGGGCCCCGGCGACGCCGACGAAGGGATTGTCCGGGGGAATGGCGTACGGCTGTGCACCGTCGACGTCGATGCGAAGAACCTTGCCAAGCAGGCCCGACAAATCCTGGGCGTTTCCGAGGCCGGGGGTGTGACCCGTCCCCATGTCGCCGGCCGCCCCGCCGTCGCCGGTGGCGACGTGGAGAAGACCGCCGGGATCAAAAACCAGATCTCCGCCGTTGTGGTTGGCCTGCGGCTGACCGATGCGCATGACGACGCGTTCGGTCGTCACGTCGGCGAGGTTGGGGTCGCCGGCTGATGCCTGGAATTCCGAGACGCGGCTTTCGTGATCGAATTCCGCAGGGATGCCGGCGCCTTTCGGCGCGGAATAGTAGACAAAGAAGCGCCCGTTCGCGCCGAAATCGGGATGGAGGGCCAGGCCCAACAGGCCGCGCTCGTCGCCGAATACATTCAGTGCGATCGTCCGGTCGCGAATATCGAGAAACGGCGTCGGCAGCAACTGGCCGGCGCCGTCGATGATGCGGATGACCCCGATCTGGTCGGCGACGAACAATCGGCTCGAGCCGTCCGACGCCGCGGCGAGCTTGACCGGCGAGGTCAACCCTTCGGCCACGAGTTGCAGACCGACGGTAGATCCGGTGGTCGGCGACCCCGAAAAGAGTCCTTGCAGGAATGCACAGCCGCCGAGACCGAGGACGATCGCCACGGTCGAGACGACGAACCGAAAACGCGGCATGGCCATGGCGATGCGGCGGCGCCAATCCGCTCCCGAGATCGTCGCGATATCACGAATCTTCGAATCCACCGACGAACGGTGAAATCGCCATCTCGACATGAACACCATTGGGGCACAACCCGCATGCGAGGAAGGTAGATCCTGACGATCCTATCAAGCCCTGGCATCAACGTCTATTCGCTTGCGGGTCAGCGTGGCGACCGGGTATCCTACTGGCCGGGCCGCCGGAGCGACCTGGCGGAATCGGCCGCAACCGTTGAGACCCACAAGGACACGCATGTACAAGAAATCGAAGCTCGCCAAGAAAAAGCACAAGAAGCGCCTCGCCCGGCTCAAGGCCAAGAAGAAAGAACGGATGGCCAAGTCCGGGGCCAAAGCGGTCACCTAGCCCCCTTCATTCCACTGACGCGGCGCGATGTCCATTGGACCGCGTCCCGGCGAAATCCCCGTCTCGGCCGGTCCGAATCGGGGGCTCCGTGCCGAAAAATCACCGCTTCTGATCCGTTATGACACGCGGACTCATTTTGCACGGCCCCCTGCGCAAAAATATTGTGGCCGAGGAAGCGAATCCATCCTTATGCTTGACGGCGAGTTCCACGAGAATCGTGATGCGCAGGAGCGCCACGTCATCATGGGAGGAGACGATTCATGACCACGGATCTCAATCACAAGGCGTCGAGATGTGCCCGCATGTTGCGGCCCGCCTCGCTGGCTGTCCTGGCCCCGCTGCTGGCCATTGCAGGCGGCTGCACCAAGCCCCATCGCGCCCACGACCACATTTCGCTCACGTCGGACGCGCCCGGCGAGCGGCTCCTGGTGAAGAACCACGTCGGCGACGTGCGGATCATCGCCGACCCCTCGGCGACGACGATTCGCGCCGAGATCACGCGCGTCGGCAGGGGGACCAGTCCCGCCGAGGCCCAGCGGGCCCGGGAGGAAATCACGGTGGACCTCGCGGCGAGCAAGGACGAGCCCGGCGCCGTCCTCGCGCGGGCGCGGCATCCGCACTCGGGTCATACCCGGGATTACGAGGTCGATTGGCGCATCACCGCCCCGCCGAATATTGCCGTTCGGGTGGTATGCGACATCGGCGATGTGACCGTCAAGTCCATTGCCCGGCCCGTTGAAATCAAGACGGACATCGGCGACACACACGTGTATGACGCCCGGGCAGGACTCATCGTGACGGTCGACGTGGGCGACATCCATGCTTCGGCCGCCGGCGTCATCCGCCTTCGATCCGACGTCGGCGACGTGCGGCTCCGCGTCCTGCCCGATGCCGCCGGAGCCGTGACGGCCTCTTCCGACGTCGGCGACATCGTCGCGGACCTGCCGGTCAGCCGACGCGGCCTTTTGTCTGCGACCACGGGCGTCGGGGACGTCCGCATCCGCCTCGAAAACGTGCTCATGAACAAGTATCACCAACGCAATAACTTTGTCACCGCCGAACTCGGCGGCGATGCCGAGCCGCCCATCGAGTTTTCGTCCGACGTCGGAGACGTCGTGATCAGGACGTACAACCCCACCGAAAACCCGTCGCCAAAGTAAGCGTCTCGTGCCTTGCGGGCCGCGGGGTCCAACGTCGATCGCCGCCGGCGCAGCGATGATCGCTCGCTAGTTGACGCCGCTTGAGACCGCGCCGAGGAGGGGACGGGCGCTCGCCGATTGGCGACCCTTGCGTAGCGAGCATTCGTGTCGCGTGTCCCCTGGCGGAAGTCGCGAAGCCGCGGCGCCGGACGCATCCCTCAAATGGCCCGCGACCCGGCCGGTCGGAATGTCCCTTCCAGGGCGCCTTGGGATCACGCCATTGCATGACCATGGGAGGCCCTGCTTCGGGCGTGAACGTCGCAAGTCCCGACGCTCGCGGCCGCGTGGCGTCGTTTTCAGCATGAATTATGATATCGGTCTGGAAAAGCGCATGGCATAGCCCGGACCGACGCCCGCGATGACCGTTTCCTACGACACCTTCGACCGCCTCAAGGACCGCGGGTTGGCCGCGTACAAAGCCGGCCGATTTCCCGAGGCCAAGCCGTTTCTGATGCAGGCCGCCGATGCGGAATAAATTCACGGTGGGACAACAAGTCGGGCCCTGCATTCGGCATCGACCTCGCCCATGAGTTATGCTTGAAGAGCCATGAATCGTTCCAATCCATTTAGTTCGCTCTCGCCAGAGTCGCTTGCCGAGCCGGTTCAGCGCCTTACGGCTGCCCTGCATCCTTATGCGATCTACCTCTTCGGATCTCATGTCCACGGCGTACCACAGGCGGACAGCGACATCGATCTGATGGTGATCGTTGAGGACGAGCCGTTGACCGTCGAACACCATCGACTGGGGTATCGATGCCTCCGCGGCATGGGCCTGCCGGTCGAATTGCACCTCTGCACCCGCGCACGGTTCGATCGCTTCGCCAACGTCATTGGAAGCATCCAGTACGACGTTCGTAGAAAGGGCGTCCTGATCTATGCCGCCGAAGCTTGAACTCGTGCGAGAATGGTTGCGGCTTGCCCGGGCAGACCTCGATTCCGCGCGGCACCTGTTCCACCGGGACCCGCCGCTCCTGGAGACCGCCTGCTTCCACGCGCAGCAAACCGTTGAAAAAGCCCTGAAGGCGGTCCTGCTGCCGAACGAACAGAGGCCGCCACGATCCCATAATCTGGAAGACCTCATCGGCCTTTGTCATCGGTGGATGCCGGGACTGGCTTCGTTTGAGGAATCCTGTGCCTGGTTGACTGCCTGCGCCGTGAGAATGCGCTACCCGGACAACGCGCCGGCCGTCACGCGACAACTCACGGAAGAAGCGCTGCAAACGGCGGAGGCGGTTCTTCAACACGTCCTGAATCAATCGCCTTCAGACGCCGCTCCCTAAACGATGACCGTTTCCTACGACACCTTCGATCGCCTCAAGGACCGCGGGTTGGCCGCGTACAAAGCCGGCCGATTTCCCGAGGCCAAGCCGTTTCTGATGCAGGCCGCCGATGCGATGATCAAGATCGCCGGCGAAACGGACGACCCCGCCCGCCGCCGCCGCCGCAAGGCCATGGCCGCCGAGCTGATCGAGTTTGCCCGGCAATGCGACACCCGCGCCGAGGACCGCCGCGACCGCCGTCGCGCCGCCACCAGCGACGACGACGAGAAAAGCGCCGACGCCTCCGACTGGATCATTCGCGACCGCCCCAACGTCGGCTTCGGCGACATCGCCGGCCTCGAGGACGTCAAGCACGAAATCCGCCTCAAGATGATCTACCCGTTCAGCCACCCGGACCTGGCGCAGCGCTACGGCATCTCCACCGGGGGGGGGCTTCTGCTGTTCGGCCCGCCCGGCACCGGAAAGACCATGATCGCCAAGGCCGTCGCCTGCGAGGTGGACGCCACCATGTTCGTCATCTCGCCGGCCCAGGTGCTGTCGAAGTGGGTCGGCGAGGCCGAGCAGAACATCCGCAAACTCTTCACGGCGGCCAAGGACGAACCGCGGGCCGTCATCTTCATCGACGAAATCGAGGCGCTGATTCCCTCGCGGCGCAACTCGTCGAGCAGCGTCATGACCCGCGTCGTCCCGCAAATCCTTCAGGAGCTGGAGGGCTTTGACCGCACCGCGACCCGCCCGCTGCTGTTCGTCGGGGCGACCAACGAGCCGTGGTGCCTGGACGCGGCGGTCATGCGGCCGGGTCGTTTCGACGCGAAGGTGTACGTGCCCCTGCCCGATGCCCCGGCGCGGTTCAAGCTCCTGGAAATATATCTCGGCAAGCGGCCCCTCGCCGGGGACGTCGATTTCGCGCAGCTCGTCGAGCGGCTGGACGGGTACAGCGGCGCCGACATCAAGTCCATCGCCGAACGTGCCGCGACGATCCCGTTCATGAAAGCCGTCGGCGGCGGCGATGCACAGGCGATCTGCGCGGCGGACATTCTCGCGGTGATCGACGATATCCCGCCGTCCGTGCGGAAAAAGGACCTGATCCGGTTCGAGGAGTTCGCGCGAGAGAATTAGACGCCGACCGTGTTTCTTGCTTTCCGTGAGTCCGGCCCGGCGAGCGACGGTTTGTCCGAGCCGCGACCGTCAGGGAGTGGTATTTTCGCGAAGGTGAGGGCCCGGGCCACCGCGCACTGACCCCTCCCTTACGGTCGGGGCTCTGATTGTCACGGGGCTCTGATCGTCAGGCGACAAGACACTGTGAGAGCGGGAATGCCACGGCGCCGCTTCGTTCTATTCATAAGAGTGCGGGGCCCGATGAATCCGCTGACAAGAGTCTGTATACATGGCCGCACGTTTTGATATCGACGCGCTGACCCGCGACGAGAACCTCGTCGCGCGAATGGCTTCCGCGGAGGAAGTGTTCTCGTTCCTCAGCCGCTCACTGCGCCTGCCGGCATCGTGCGTGGCCCTGGTCTGGGACCAGGCCGGCCCCCCGACGGTCGTTTCCGGCGGCCGCCAGATCGAGGAGGGCTCGGCGACGCGGCTGCTGATCGCCCGGACGACCGCCTTTTCGCTCTCCTACGAAGCGCACGGCCTCAGTTCCGAGGACGGCTACGAAATCTCGGCCCAGGCACAGATGACGGTTCGCATCGTGCCCGAGCGATCCGAATTGACCGGCTTCGTTGGCGAAATCATGGGCAGCGCTCAAGAGGTCACGATCCAACGACTTCATCACTATTGCAGCGAGGTCGTGCGGTCGGCCATCGGCGAATTCGTTCGCCAACGGCCCGCCGATCGGCTCCTGTCGCCCGAGGCGGGGGACGAGTTCGACACGATTCTCGCCGCGAAGTTCAAGGCGCTCGGATTCGCCTCCGGCCTGGCCCTGGGCGCCGATCCGCGGATTGCGATTCAATCGCCCGACTTCGCCGAGGCCCGCCGCGACCGCCGCGTCGTCCAGCAGCGGCAGGGACGCCTCGAAGAGGAACGGCGGCTCCGCGAGCTGGCGGCCCAGGCCCGCCGGGAGCACCTGAGCGAACTCGCCCAAACCCTCGATCAGCTTCGCGACCTGTCGCAGCAAAATCAGACCATCGCCCAGCTCGATCTGATCAAGACCTTCGGCCCGTCGCAGCGGGGAAATCTCTACCACGCGCTCGTCGCCCAGCACCGCGGCGGAGCGCGGACGGAGGCGATCGTCGTGGCGGCCGGTGAGGAACTGCTGTGGTTCGATCCCGCCGCGCCGTCGAAGCCGACCCGCACACAATCGCTGGCGACCGAGATCGGCCCGCTGCGCTCCGTTCGCACGGCGAGCTGGGAGGGGCGTCGTGTGTTGCTCATCGGTGCCCGACAGGGCGTGCATCTTCTCGAATCGGAGCAGGACCCGCGCACGACGTTCGCCTTCAAACCGTCGCGCGAGCTGCGCGGCGGCGTCAATGCGGCGACCATCGTTGGCCAGCGCCTCTACGCGACCCACTCGGAAGCCGGGCTGATCCGCTGGCCGCTGCGCAAACCGTCGGAGTTCGAATTCCCATGGAGCGAACGATTCCTGTCGTGTCGTTCCGTTCGCGACGTGCAGCATGATGACGAGGGCGCCGTCTGGCTCGCGGCGGATAATGGCGTGTACGCGATCGTCGGCGACGGCCAAGCGGGCGGCGCTCACATGGGTGCGCCGTGTGAATCGCCCGAGCCGCGGATGCTCTCGACGCCCGCGACGGTCACCGCATTGTGCGTCGCCGATCGACGCGTGTTCGCCGGGCTGGAAAACGGGCAGATCGTCGCCTGGCAGGGCGACGCTGCGGCCGCCGAGTCGGTTCGCCCCGCCGGCGGAGCGGCAGTCACGTCGCTGGCGTGGCTGGAGGGCGGCGGCGTTCCCCGGCTGCTCGTCGGCGACAATCGCTCGCACCTGGCAATGATCGTTCTCGGCGACGCATTCAGCGCCCAGTATCGCTGCGGCCAATCCGTCCGCTGGGGATTTGCCGCGCCGGATATCATCGTCGGCGTCAACGACCGCCGCGATCAACTCATCATCTGGCGAACCGAAACGCCCCACGAACCCGCCGCGGTCATCCACGTCCGCAAGTTCTGCGGCCGCTCGATCCAAGACGCGGCGCTGATCGTCGCGACTTGATGATCTGCCATTTTGGCCATGCCTGTAAAAAGAGAGTCCTCGGTTCCCCAAAGTCTGGACGGCCAGACATCCCGTTGTATACTTAGAATTTGAAGACCCCGAAAAGCCCATTGCCAATTGGCTAGTTCTGATAGCTTATGGACACGCTTTCTGTCAGACAACGAAGCCAGAGGATGAGGCTCGTTCGTTCAACGAACACGGGACCTGAGATCGCCGTTCGAAAGCTGTTGAGAAGTCTGGGATTTCGGTTTGAACGCCATCAGTCACGCCTACCAGGAACCCCTGATTTTGTGTTCAATTCGAAGAGAGCAGTGATATTCGTTCACGGTTGCTTCTGGCATCGCCACAATGGGTGTGCAAATTGCCGGTTACCCAAATCACGCCTTTCGTTCTGGCGTCCGAAGCTCTTAAGGAACAAGTCGCGAGACACGATCAACAAGGCAAGATTGACGCGCATGGGCTGGAAGTACTTGGTGATATGGGAGTGTCAAATAGCGAAGCCAGGGCTGTTGCGGAAGACAATAACGGCGTTTCTCGGACCAAGACAATGAACTCGATTGAGCTATTTGCAGGTGCGGGCGGCTTGGCCCTTGGCGTTTCGCAGGCAGGGTTCAGGCACAGTGGCGTCATCGAATGGGACCGACATGCATGCGAAACTCTTCGTGAGAACATCCGCCGCAAACACAAGCTTGTGAGGGGATGGCCCTTGCTCGAGACGGATATTCGTGGCTTCGATTTCTCGGAAATCAGCGACGACGTAGATTTGTTGTCAGCGGGAGTGCCATGCCAGCCGTTTTCGATAGCGGGCAAGCATGAGGGGTATCGCGATCGTCGCAACCTCTTTCCAGAGTTGTTTCGCGCCGTTCGGTCGCTTCGACCAAAGGCGATCCTCATCGAGAATGTTAAGGGCCTCCTGCGCGAGTCGTTTGCCACCTATTTCGAGTACATCGTTCTGAACCTCACCTATCCGAACTGTCGCCCTCGACCGAAGGATACCTGGCGCGATCATTTGAAACGACTTGAGGGCCATCAGACACAAGGGAAAGCAACCGATCTCAAATACAATGTTGTGTTTCGGTTGTTGAACAGCGCCGATTATGGCGTACCACAGCGGCGCGAACGGGTGTTTGTCGTATGCCTTCGGTCAGATTTGAATGTCGAATGGTCATTTCCGGAGCCTACCCACTGTCTCGACGCGCTGTTGTCCGCTCAATTCGAGACAGGTGAATATTGGGAGCGCCACAACATCAGGCGAAATCAAAGGCGCACGGCAACGCCACAAGAGCTCAAACGAGTCAAGCTGTGGCGAGCAAATCTTATTCCGCGAGTTGCGGATCCGTGGGTTACGGTTCGGGACGCGATTTCTGACCTCCCGTCGCCACAAATGCGCGAACATGATCAAACGGTTCCCTCGAATCATGTCCTGATTCCCGGCGCGCGCGCATACGTCGGCCATACGGGAAGTCCGCTTGACTTGCCCGCGAAAACGCTCAAGGCCGGCGATCATGGTGTTCCCGGCGGCGAAAACACCCTCGCGCTCCCGAATCGACGGGTTCGTTATTTTACTGTCCGAGAGTCCGCACGACTTCAGACATTTCCCGATGACTTCGTGTTCCGCGGATCTTGGACCGAGTCAATGCGCCAACTGGGCAACGCAGTTCCCGTCACCATAGCAACGATTCTTGCCCGCGCAATTTCAATGCGATTGATTGCGTCCGATCTCAAGTCTTTGCGTCCGCGCTCAAAGAAAGTTCGGTGAGTGTTGGCGGACGCCCCCTTTAACCCGCTCGACAAGCGACACCTCGGCCAGAGTGTGGCCGAAGCATTACTCTTGCAATCGCCAATTCGATTGCCTTTGAAGGATGAGTTTGACGGTGCCGGGACATATGTCATCTATTACACCGGATCCTTCAAGCCATATGCGCCGATATCAAAGGCCAATCAAGACAACAAGTGGTCGCAACCGATTTATGTCGGGAAGGCGGTTCCGCCTGGTGCTCGGCGCGGGGGATTCGGATTGGAATTACCACCAGGCAACGCACTGTTTCGGCGCCTTGGAGAGCACGAAGTGTCAATTCAGCAGGCAAAGAATCTAGATGTCGCGGATTTCTACTGCCGGTATCTCCTAGTCGACGACATCTGGATTCCGCTATCTGAAACTGTCCTCATTCAACGATATGCCCCACTATGGAACACGCTCGTAGTTGGCTTTGGCAATCATGATCCCGGTTCGGGTCGCCATAAACAGAAGATGTCACCATGGGACATCATTCACCCGGGAAGACCTTGGGCCGACAGGCTGGAGCCTGGCGACAAGACTTCAGCAGATATCATCAAGGAGATTAGGCAATCCCTTAGGTCGATGTCGAATGATGTCGGACAATAGCGAACGCTCGGTCTTTCGAAACCGATAATTGTCGGTCGCGCCATCGCGCTCGCTATCGATTCACCAGCTTCATGTCGATTGCCAGCGGGATCTCGCCGTAGGCGGGAAAGCGGCCCGTCTCTTTCTTGCTGTAGATCCGCTCGCCGTCGAAATCGACCTCGAAGACGCCGGCCTCGCCGACAATTAACTCTGCCTGCACCTGGTCCGCGCCGTAGCGCTCGGAAAGCTCGGCCGTCAGACCGACGGCCTGGGGCTTGTAGTTTCACTGTCCGCAGTAGGTGATCACGATCTTCATATTCGACTGCCTTTCGGTATTGGAGAAATGGGCACGACCGATACATCAAAACGTAGTGTTATCGCCGCCGCGTTTCCACGCCGCAAGCGTGGCAGCCGCCCGATCCGCCATTGAGTGTCAATCCCCGCCGTTATCCCCCCGATAAGTCCTCGGCGTCCCGCGCGATTCGCCCGGGACGCCACCGGGGGGAACGATCATGCGCATCACCATCTGCGGAACCGGATACGTCGGTCTGGTCACGGGCGTTTGTCTGGCCGACGGCGGACACCATGTCGTCGGCTTCGACGTTGACGAGGCGAAGGTTCGGAAGCTTTCGCGCGGGCATTGCCCGATCTACGAGCCGGGCCTGGCGGAATTACTCTCCGCCAACCTCTCGTCGGGGCGTTTCCGACTCACCGCCGACCTGCGCGAAGCGGTCGCCGACGCCGAAGTCATCTTCATCGCCATCGGGACGCCGCCGCGGTCGGACGGCTCGGCCGATCTCTCCGCCATCGAACAGGCCGTGCGGGAAATCGCATCGGCCGTCAAGAAAGAAACGACCCTCGCCATGAAATCGACCGTGCCGGTCGGCACCTGCGACCGCGTCGAGGCGCTGGCCGCCTCGCTGGCGCGTCACCCGATCACGGTCGTCAGCAATCCGGAGTTCCTCAAGGAGGGGACGGCGGTCGACGACTTCCAGCGCCCCGACCGCGTCGTGATCGGCAGCGACGACGAAAACGCCGCCGAGGTCATGAGGCGTCTCTATCACCCATTCCTACGCAATGGCCATCCGGTGCTCGTCGTGCGGCGCAGGGCCGCGGAGATGATCAAGTACGCCGCCAACGCCTATCTCTCCACGCGGATCAGCTTCATCAATCAAATCGCCGGGCTCTGCGAGGCGCTGGACATCGACGTGGACGAGGTGCGCACGGGAATCGGCTACGACGCGCGCATCGGCTCGCACTTCATGTACCCCGGCATCGGCTACGGCGGAAGCTGCTTTCCCAAGGACGTGCAGGCGCTGTACCGCGCCGCCGACGAGGCCGGCGCCGCCGCCGATCTGCTGCGGGCCGTGCACGACGTCAACGAACGACAGAAGGGAAGACTCATCGAGCGCATCGACGAGCACTTCGCGGGCGACCTCACCGGGAAGACCTTCGCCATCTGGGGAATCGCCTTCAAACCCCGGACCGACGACATCCGCGAAGCGCCGGCCCTGCGCGTGATCGACGGCCTGCTGGCAGCGGGTGCGAGCGTCCACGCCAGCGACCCGAAGGCCCTCGACAATCTCCGCGCGGCGTTTGGCGATCGGGTGACATACTGCCGCGATGCATACGAGGCGGCCGACGGCGCCGACGCCCTGGTGATATGCACCGAGTGGAACGAATACCGCTCGCCCGACTTCGGCCGGCTGGAGAAGTGCCTGACCCATCCAGTCATCTTCGACGGCCGCAATCTCTACGCGGCCGAGGACATGCGCCGCCGCGGGTTCGCCTATTACTCGATCGGCCGGCCCGTCGTGTCGCGCCGCGCGGCAACGACCGACGCCCCCAGGTCGGCGCCGGCACTGACATAAAGCCATGCCCATCGCGGCGACCAGCATCGACGCCGCCGACGCCGTCGGTTACGCTGGCGCCAATGGACCGCCGGACGCGCAACCGCATCTGCATCTGGCTGATCATCCTCGGGCTGGGCAACTTTCTGTTGTACGCCGTCGTCTACGCCGTCATCGGCGGCGACGCGCCCAACGGATACGTCGAGCAGACCGACGCGGGGCCGGTCTATTACGTCCGCGGGCATTTCGTGCATCGCCAGCTCGGCTACGAACAGGACGTCCCCCGCTGGGTGTGGCTGTACAGCTACATTCACTCGATCATCATCTGGCCCTCGATCGCCACTGTCCTGATGGCCATGCTCGTCCTCGCCCGGCCTCACATCATGGCCACCTACCAGCGCGGCATCATGACCGGCACGACGCTGGTCACGGTGATGGCCACCGTCATCGTCCTCGTTACCGGCACGATCATGACGCTGTTCATTGTCGATTTTCTACGCGAACTGACCGCGCTCGGCGGGCCGGCGTCATGAGCGCCGCGCCGACGATGGATCGGGACCGCGTGCTCGAGCGGGCGCTGCCCCGTTTCGAACATCGCCCGCAGCAACAGCAAATGATGCAAGCGGTTTCCGCCGCCTTCGCCGCGCCGCGTCATCTGATCGTCGAGGCCGGCACCGGCGTCGGCAAGAGCTTCGCCTATCTGCTCCCCGCCATCGAACACGTCGTCGCTACCGGCGAGAAGGTCGTCGTCTCAACCTACACCATCGCCTTGCAGGAACAGTTGATCGAAAAAGACATCCCCGCCCTGATTGCGGCCGTCGGCAAGCCGATCAAAGCCGTTCTGGTCAAGGGCCGTCAGAACTACCTCGGGCTTCGACGCCTGATGCAGACCAGCCGCCGGCAGCACGCCATATTCTCCGGCCCCGACGACCTCGACGCCCTGCACAGGATCGAAGACTGGGCCTACGAAACGACCGACGGTTCGCTGTCCGATCTCGATTTTCAACCGCTGCCGCAGCTCTGGCAGCGCGTGCGCAGCGAAAGCAACAACTGCATGGGGATGAAATGTGAATCCTACGACAAGTGCTTCTATCAACGAGCACGCCGCCGTGCCGAGGACGCCGACTTGCTCGTTGTCAACCACGCCCTGTTCTTTGCCGATCTTGCCCTGCGACAGCGCAACGTCGCGTTTCTGCCCGACTATCAGTACGTCGTTCTCGACGAGGCCCACAATATCGAATCGGTCGCCGCCGATCATTTCGGCCTGACGGTCTCCGCCCAGCAGATGGCGCTGCTGCTCAACGCGGTCTTCAATCCGCAGTCCGGACGCGGATTCGTCGCGATGCTGGACGCCGGACCGGCCGTGCAGGCGGCCACCGAGGCCCATCGCCGCGCCGACGCCCTTTTCGACGACCTCGCCGTCATCGCTTCGTCATCGCGCGGCGGCGCGACGACCGTCAAGCCCAACTGCGTCGAAAACCTGCTCTCGCCGGCGCTGAAGAAGCTGTCCGCCGAGCTCAAATCGCTTCGCGGGCGGTTCGACCGGCCTGACGACCAGTTCGAGTTGAGAAGTTTGTCCGAGCGGTGCCGCGAATCGGCCGATCTGGTCGAGACGCTCATCAAACAGGACAAGAGCGACTACGTCTATTGGCTGGAAGCGCCTTCAGCTTCGACGGCGAGGGCGTCGCGGCGGGCCGCTGCGCCGCGGGTTCGACTGCACGCCGCACCCATCAGCGTCGCCGACATCCTTCGCGAGGACCTCTTCGAACGGACGCGATCCGTCGTTCTCACCAGCGCGACGCTCTCGGTCGGAGGCGACGACGGCTTTCGATTTCTGCGAAGGCGACTGGGCCTGACCGAATCGGACGAGCTGGCCGTCGATTCGCCGTTCGACTACCGCCGGCAGGCCACGTTGTACGTCGAGACGAAATTGCCGGAGCCCAACCACGCCGATTTCACCGCCGCCGCCGCCCGGCGCATCGCCCATTACGTGGACCGGACGCGCGGCCGCGCCTTCGTCCTCTTCACCAGCTACCGGATGCTCAACGAGACGGCTGATCTGCTCGCCGATCATTTCGAAAAGAGCGGCATCACGTTGCTCGTGCAGGGACGCGGCATGCCCCGCGGGCAGATGTTGCGGCGATTTCGCGCGGCGGACGCCGCCGTGATGTTCGGCACCGATTCATTCTGGCAGGGCGTCGATGTGCCGGGCGACGCGCTGTCGAACGTCATCATCACCAAGCTGCCGTTCGCCGCCCCGGATCAGCCGCTCCTGCAGGCCCGCTGCGACGCGATCCGCCAGCATGGCGGCGAGCCGTTTATGGACCTTCAGGTGCCCGAGGCGGTCTTGAAGCTCAAGCAGGGATTCGGCCGGCTCATTCGCACGCGCGACGACACCGGAATCGTCGTGATCCTGGACCGGCGCATCAAGACCAAGCCCTACGGCCGCCGATTCCTCAATGCCCTGCCGCCCTGCCGGGTGGTGTATATGTAATAGGCGGACATGGCATCGGGACGCCCCCCGCGGCCCAAGCGATTTCACTCCTTGACGGAAGACTCAAACAGAAGGGAAAAGACCAGAACGGGCCACACTTCTGCAGAGCGTCCTGAGGAGGACGGACGGCAGGCTCCTGTAGTCCTTCGCAACAAGCTGGCACTCACGGCGCCGGCACCGGCTGCTCTGAAGATCTAGGTGCGCAATACTGAAGCCAGGCAATACACGCGCGCAACCCAATGTCGTCCTCGTGGGTCATGCAGAGTTGGAACAAGCGGCCGCAAACCTGGGCCGCCTGTTGAGCAGGCGAGGGGCCCCCTGCTAGCTCGGATTCCCCTTCCGATGATTCCTGTTCTGAGTTAGTTGCGTCGTCCACCATCATGGGCGCCCAGAAGACGTTGCTGATGGCTGGTCCCTCATTGGTCAATACGATGAGATCGCCCTCGACGACAAAGACCGACACTCCGTCCGTCTTCACGTCAAATGCACCGGGCGCCAACCGCTGGGTGGATTTCGCATCGATTTCCGGCTCTTGACCCGACTGGAGCGCTTCGGCCATTTTGATGTCCACACCGAGTCGCGCTTGGGAGGCATCAACGAACTTCGAAACGTTGCCGATCTCGACCGCGAAAGTCGGCGCCGCGCTCTGGCCATCCTCGAGCAGCCATTGGCCATCCGTCTGGCGGATGTTGAACACGCTGAATCCATTTTCACCCTCCATCTGGATGAGATGTATTTCGATGCGCTCAACGCCATCGGCGAGAACCAAGGCCCATTGTGCACTTACGCCGCCGACAATCCCCACACTTGAGTCTACGGCGAGTATCGCACCGCTCATATACGTTTGGGGCTCGGCCGCCGGCGCCTCCTGCGGGACCGTTACTCCCAGCGACTCCAACTCCGAGACGCGTGCCTCGACCGCCTGGACGTCCTCATTGGATATCTCCTGCGCAACACAGGCGGCTGCGGACAAAGTGACCAACGCGCAGGATACCCGCAACATGAAAACACTAACGTTCTGAATAATCTGCTTTCTCGTTTTCATTGCGAATACCTCTTCTTCGACAAGATGACTGACAAGCCGGGGGCACCGCTCGCCGCCTTCTCCAAGGCACCTTTTTTTGCGCCGCGGCATTCTGAATCGACATTGTACCCCCCCCCTCACGCTAAATGTCAATGAACAAGAATCTGTTTCTTGCGACAACGAAAATCCGAGCAGATGAACGATAGGTGTAGAAATAGCTCATAGGTTGACGAGTGATAGTAAAACGATTCACCTAAACCACATGATGTCGATCTCGACTCGTGACGGCCTATTGCACGTCGGCTGACGGCCGGGCATTCGTGCTGTGCACCAGCTACCGTATGCTCAACGAAACCGCCGACCGGCTCGCGGAATTGGTCGTTGAATCCGGGATTGACGTTCTCCTCCGGGACCGCCCCTTGCGGCGTCGCCGTGCGGATCAACAGGTAGATCACCCCAGCGACGACGAGCATCGCCAGAGGACGGTTGGACACGATAGGAGCGGATGACATTTCTGAAGGGCTCCGGGGCCTGGGCGATTGGGCGGCGATGACGGTCGCGCCCTGCGGAGAATTGGATCGCCTGTAGCGCCATCATGCCAGAGGACGGTCTACCGTGAATCAAGGGCGCGCCGATGAAAAAGAGGCCATCCAGTCGGCACGAATCGTCCCTCGGGGGAGGTTGTGAAAAACGGCCCGATTACCTACCATGGGGGGCTCGCCCGTGGCACGCACGACCGGCGCGGCTGGGGCGAATCGACACCAAACGGCACCATACGTATCCCGAGAGGAGCCATCATCCGATGTCTGATTTGATTCCGGTCCACGGCGGCCTCAGCGCTCCCGTCGATCGAACCGTACCCGCCGACCGCGTCGAGGAGTTCAAGAAGCAGGCCGCCGCGCTGGCCGCCGTGACCGTGGACGACGCCGATCTGTCCAGTTTGTACCGCTTCGGTGACGGTGGACTGTCACCGCTGACCGGCCCGATGGACAAGGAGGCCTGGCACCGTAGTCTCGACGAGGGCGTCGTGCGAAGCAACGGCAAGTCTTACGCCTGGACGATTCCGATTTCCTTCCCCATCGCCGCCGACGAAGCCGCCTCTCTCAAGCCGGGTCAGCGCGTACGCCTGATCGACAGCCGCGGCGCGACCGTCGCCATGCTGAAGATCAGCGACGTCTTCCCGTACGAAAAGCGGAAATACATCAAGTGCGTCTATCAGACCGACCGCACCGACCACCCCGGCGGCCGCATGGTGACCGGCGACCCCCGCGACATGCTCGTCGGCGGCGAGGTCGACGTCCTTCCGCAGCCGAAGCACCCCGAGTATGGGCGACATGTTCTGCGGCCCGCCGAAACGAGGAAACTGCTGAAGGACAAGGGCTGGACCCGGGTCGTTGCGTTTCAAACGCGAAATCCCCTGCACCGCGCCCACGAATACGCGCTCGTGTACGGGCTGGAGTGTCTCGTTCGGCAGTGCGACACGGCCGGCGCCGTCCTCAACCCGCTCGTCGGCGAGACGAAATCGGACGACGTGGACGCCGCGACACGAATGCGAACCTACCAGGCGCTCATCGACAACAAGGCGCTCGGCCAAGGCGACAGTGATGAAAAGCTATGGGCGACCAAGCCCTATAAGCTCACCGATCGCGTGTTGCTCCTCGGTTTGGACATCAAGATGTTCTACGCCGGTCCGAAGGAGGCCGTCATGCACGGCGTCTACCGCCAGAATTTCGGCATGACCGACATCGTCATCGGTCGCAAGCACGCCGACGCCCCCTACGACGACGGCTCCGACATCTGGGACTCCCTGGACGCCCAGCGCATCTTCGACCACCTCCCCGGTGAATTGCACATCAAGCCGGTCAAGGTCGGGTTCGCCGCCTTTTACGAATCGCTCGGCCGCGTCGATCTCGTCGAGAATCACGCCGACGAAAAACCCGTCTCCATCAGCGGCCGCGAGGTGCGCGAGCAGTTGATCGCCGGCAGGATGCCCGATACCAGGATCATGCGGCCCGAGACGGCGAAGATCCTGATCGAGAAGATGCATAAGTAAACGCGAGCCGACCCGCGTCTTCGGATAGTCGGGGAACTTATGACAGCTCTGGGCCTGACGTTTTTTGAGTTTTGTCGTCGCCGGGGCTTTGCGTCCTGCACGTTGCAGGCGTCGCGCCTCGCCTATCGCGCTGCGCTTTTCGGCGGAAAAGACGTGTCGGAACAAGGCCCCGTCGCACCCGTCGTCCGCACCCATCGCGATGGAGAATTGATCAAGTTCGTCCAGCGCCTCCCCGACGGCCTGGAGACCGAAAGCGTTATCATCCCCATGACCGGCCGCCAGAGGCGGTGGACGTCGCTCTGCGTCTCCTCGCAGGTCGGCTGCGCCATGGGCTGCACGTTCTGCGAAACCGCTCGCCTCGGACGCCTGGCCGACCTCGCCGCCGCCGATATCGTCGGACAGGTCGTCGCCGCCCGCCGCCACTTCGACGCCGAGATTCGCAACGTCGTCTTCATGGGCATGGGCGAGCCCTTCGACAACTTCGACCAGGTCATCCAGGCGATCCGCGTCCTGACCGACCCGGCCGGCCTCTCGCTCGGCATGTCGCGCATCACGATTTCGACGGTCGGCCGCGTCGGCGGAATCCGTCGCCTCGCGTCGCTCGGGTGGCGCCGGATCAATCTCGCCGTGTCGCTCAACGCCCCCAACGACGAGATTCGCTCGCGAATCATGCCGATCAATCGCGTCGACACGATGGCCGACTTGCGCGCGGCGCTCCTCGACTATCCGCTGCGCCGCTGCCAGTTCTTCATGATCGAATACGTCCTGATCCCCGGCGTCAACGATGCCGATGCCCACGCCGCGCAATTGGCCGACTACCTCCGGCCGATTCCCTGCTGCCTCAACGTCATCCCCTACAACCCCGGGCGCGACGCAACCTACAGGACGCCCACGGAAGAAGGCGTGTCGCGCTTCATCGACCGCGTCCGCGACGCCGGTCAATACTGCAAGCGCCGCATCACGAAGGGACGCGACTTCATGGCCGCCTGCGGTCAACTGGGCAATATCGAACTGATTCGCAACCAGGCGAATACGCCGATGAACTCCGGGAACCGACCGGGCCTTCACTCCCGGCGCTCGTGACGACGGCCGGCTCCGTCGCGGGCGAAGCCGACGAACCCGCCTTCTCGCCGCCTTGAGCCCGGATGCGGCGCGCCCCGAACGCACCCATGGTGAGTGTTCGCGTCGATCGTCCCAATTCGCCGCTGCCCTCGACTCGACCGCGCCCCTGCGGTCTCTTATAATCGGCAGCCGTTGATGTCCTGTTCGCCGCCATGACCACCGCGTCGGCGCGGCCTCCGAGGAGCCCTCCATGTCATACAACATCAAGAAAGTCGAAGTCTGGGCGGGGGACATTCTCAATCGCCCCGGCACGCTCGCCCGCGTGCTGGAGGCGCTGACGAACGCCGGAGCGCAGTTGGAGTTTCTGATCGCCCGCCGGGCCTCGAGCCGCACCTCCCGCGTGTTCCTCGCCCCGCTCAAGTCGGCGCGGCAGAAACGGGCGGCCGTCGACGTCGGCCTGGTCCCCGCCTCGGGCATGCATGCTCTGCGCATCGAGGGCCCGGATCGCAAGGGCCTCGGCGCGGAGATGACCCGCGCAGTCGCGGCCCGCGGCATCAATCTGCGCGGCGCCTCGGTCGCCGCGATCGGCCGCCGGCTCGTCGCCTACCTGGCGCTGAGCAGCGAGGACGACGCGACCTCCGCCGCGGCCGCCCTGCGCACGGCGCTGAAGAACACGCGCTCCAAGTAATGGCGTCGATCGCCGATCGTCGATGCAGCGGAAGCCCGCGTGCCGGACGCGCCGGCCCCCTGCCGGGCCGGCGTGGCGCACGCTCGGGGAACGAGCCCGTTTCGTCGCGCCGGCCGCAGAATCTGCGCCGATGACGCACTGGCATTCGTCACAGGCCGACGGCGGTTGCTACCGCGGTCCCGCACATCGCGGCGATCCCTGTTCTTTTCCGCCGGCTGATACTATGATCGTCCAACTGAAAGGGGGCGAATTGGCTTCGACCGGGCAAGTTGAGGAAGCGGTGGCGTGCCGAGGTTGTCAGGAGGCCTCGTAAAACACCTGGCAAAACTCTTACATGCCAACTCTCAGTTGAGCATGGCCGCCTAGTTTAGCGGCCCGTCAATCCGCCGACGCCTGCTGGGCGGGGAGACGGTGACTAGCAGGCTGGCCGGTTGCGCGCTGCTCGGCCGCGTACTGGTGAGAAAACAGTCGAGTTGGACGCGACGGAAGCCAGTCGATCAGCGGCCGCCGCGTCGAGATCAAACGATCGACTACGCACGTAGAGGCCGTTTCTGAAGTGCTTCGGGACGTGGGTTCGATTCCCACCGCCTCCAGTTTCTTAGTGTCATCGCCGCGCCATGGCGTGGCCGGCATCGTCTCCCGCGGCGGTGACGTACGGACAGGCGCCGGCGCGATCCTCGCCACGCGAAGCCATTCTGCCTTTCCTCGCGGTTCCACTGGAATCTCCGCACGGCGCTGAGTGAGAGACTTCGCGCCCGCTACCCCGCGGCCATCAGTCAGCATGTCCGGTTTTTCCTCGGCGGCCTGGGAACTGTCGCTCGGCGCCGGGTGCGCGGACGGCAGGTCACGCGAGTGATCATCGATCACGGTCGCGGCATACTGCCCTTCGAAGCGGAGATGTAAACGAAGGTCACGAGCATCTGCGACAAATATTGGGGTCCCGCCCGCAGCCGTTCGAACTGCTTGACCGCCTGGTGCAGCTAGGTCTCCGCGCCTTGCGCTTCTGCAACAGGCCGCGCCGGTGACGCTTCGCTGCGCGAAAGGGTCTTGCTGTCCACTGTTCCGCCATCGTCGGTGGCGGAACACAAAGAGGTTGGCCCGGTCGCGGGGGTGGGAGTCCTCGCGACCGGGCCAGAGGGTGGAGTGGGAGTATCAACTTGCTTCCGCGCGGCGGGTGAGAGCGCCGCATCGGGTAGGTGAGAGTCAGTTCCTCGCGTTGTCGTCCCCCGCGGGATCGGCCGGACCGATGCGTCCGGGCCCATCATGGCGATACTTCAGCGGCCGAGCATCGTGCACGGCGGGCCAATGAGTAAAACGTTCTCCGTGGAAAGAAGTTCCATTTGGATCAGGAATTTTTCGATGCCGACGGCGCGACCCGGATCGATCGCGCGGACCGATTCGAGCGCCGCGCCCAGTTGCGGATGGGCCGCGAACCGCGAAGCGACCGAAACGAACGGCTTGTCCTTTTCCTTGCCGCCGAACGCCTCGGCGAAAATGTCGAAGATCGTCTTCGGCTTGGGAAAGACGCGGATCTCGTAATCCGCGCCGAGTTCCGACTCGGCGGCGGCGTATCGCACGGCGTCCGCGAACCCGCCGGTTCGATCGATGAGGCCGAGCTCCAGCGCTTCGGCGCCGGAATAGACGCGTCCGCCGGCGAGCGGTTCGAGATCGCCCTTGATGCGGTCGCGCCGCCCCTCGAGCACGCGATCCTTGAATTCGCCGTAGATGCGGTTCATCCATTTCGAGACGATCTTCCGTTCGTCATCGGAGAACCGCCGGTTGGTGTTCATCATGTCGGCATGGCGGCCGCGCTGGTACTCGTGGCCGGTGACGCCCACCCAGTCCCACAGTCCCTTGGTGACCAGCTTGCCGCCGACCACGCCGATCGAGCCGGTGATCGTGCCGGGATCGGCGAAGATCGCATCGGCCAGGGCCGAGACGTAATAGCCGCCGCTGGCCGCCACGTTGCCCATCGAGACGATGAAGGGCCGACCGGACTTGCTGAATCGCTTCGTCGCCTCGCAGATGATGTCGCTGGCCAGGGCCGAGCCGCCGGGCGAATCCACGCGAAGGATCAATGCCTCGACGTTGTCATCCGCGGCCGCCTCGGCGATGGCGCGGCGGATCGTCGTCGAGCCGGCGTTGACCGGCGTCCCGAAAAAGTCGGTGTCGCTCTTGCCGGGGACGATCATGCCCTCGACGTAAACGACGGCGACGGCCGGCTTGTCCGATTCCCCGGAACCCTTCATCAGGTCGCCGAACAGTTGGAACACGGCGAACGGATTGTCGAGATTGAGCTCCGGCCCCTTCTTCTTGCCGTAATCCCTGACGATATCGACGTCGTCGCCGTAGGTTCGTTTCAAAGCCGCGACGAAATCCTCGCGGTAGCCCAGCTTGTCGACCAGGCCGGCATCGAGCACCTCCCGCGGCGTCAGATTGCCGGCGTCCATCAATGCCCGGACCTTGTCGGCGCCGATGCGCCGACTGTCGGCGATCGCCTTCAGCATCTGGTCGAAGATCGAATCGATGAGTCGATTTTCTTGCGCTTCGGCCTCCTTGCTGGGACCCGTTCGATAGAACGGTTCCCCGGCCGACTTGAAATCTCCGCAATGCAGGATGTCGGCCTCGACGCGAATGTTGTCGAGCATGTTCTTGAAATACAGGCCCTCGCCATAGAGCCCGATGAAATTCACGTCGGCCGAGGGAACGAGATAAAACCGCGCCGCCGCACCGCCGAGCAGGGCATTGCGGATGTTGTACGTCTCGCAATGCACCCAGACCTGCTTGTCGGTCGCGCGCAGCGCGTCGAATTCCGCCCGAAGCTCTTGAATCTGGCCGAAGCCCAGCCCGGCTTCGTCGATCTCGAAGATGACGCCCTTGATCTCGTCGTCGGTGCGGATCGCGCGGAGCTTCTCGAGCAGGTCAAACATCGTCGGTGGGACCGTCTCGCCCAACAGCTCGCCGATTCCCCCCATCGGGCGAGGGGCTTCGGAGATCGGGCCGCTCAGGTCGAAGTACGCAACCGCGTTGCGATCCGCGGCGAACGACGCCGGCGCCGCAAGAGCGACCGACACGATGGCGAAAACAATCTTCGATATCTGGCTTGTCACGATCAGGTTCTCCCATGCCCCGGCGGCGCCGGCCGACAGAGTATTCTCATCAGGCCGCCGAATATTTAACGATGCCCCCCGGGATGCGTGGCGGCTCGGGCTCAACCGCCCCGCTCCGCAGCTCCGGGCAGCGCTCCAAGGTGTCCTAACGGGTTTCTCGATCGGGCTTCACAGCGCGAAACGGGGATTTTTTCCCGCCGATGGAGCGCTCTGGCGACGTCGCCTGCCCGGTGAACTCGTTTCGGGCGGCCTAATCCGCCGCTTCCAGGCGGGGCGGGCGTTCCTCCCCCCGTTTCGGCCGCGATGGGGCCGCGTGCGGGCCGCCGAAGCCCTTGATGGCCGGCATGTCCTCGGGCTTTTCCCGCGGATGAAAGGCGAAGATCTCAACGCGGATGATGTCGTCATAGGGAATGGTCACCACGAACGACCCCACTTTATAGGCCTCGTCGGTCGGCGTGCATTCGAAAGTCAGCGACGTCGTCGTCTTTCGCGGGATCAGTTCCTTGACCTCATACGAAAAGCCGTCGCGAAGGTAGATCACGGTGCGCGTCTCGAGCTGGCCGACGAAGTCCTTGAAGTCCTTGTTCCCGTCGGCCTTCCCGGATTCGAGCGCAGGATGATGCGCCAAGGCGCAGCGCCGCCGGGCCTCCGCCAGCCGTTCCTCGAACTCCGGACCGAAAAACCAATCCGCGTTAAACAGCATGTTCCGCCCCTTGCCTGTCGCGGCCGCCGTCGGCGGCGCACGAGCCGACTCTACAAGTCTGGCCTGTGAAAGTCAAAACGGGATAATAGGTGAAATGAACGATCGCCAACGGGCCGAAATCGTCAAGTCGCTCGCCCGCGAACTGGGCTTCGACCTCTGCGGCATCGCCCCGGCCGGACCGATCCCGCGTGGGCCCTATCTGCGCACGTGGCTGGAGAGCGGCCGGGCGGGCACGATGGGCTACCTGCACCGCCACGTCGATTCGCGGGTCGATGTCCGCGCCTGGCTCCCGGCGGCGCGAAGCGTGATCGTGTGCGGTTTGAATTACCACCAACCACAACCGGATCGGCCGCCGGGCGGCGAGCGACGCGGGCGCGTGGCGATGTACGCCTGGGGAGATGACTACCACCGCGTGATGTGGGACAAGCTCGAGAACCTGGCGCAAGCCCTGCGCCGGCGGTTCGGCGCGTCCATTCAATGGCGGGCATGCGTGGACACCTCGGCAATCGTCGAACGCGAACTCGCCGCCGCCGCGGGAATCGGATGGATCGGCAAGAACACGATGGCCCTCAACGCGGCGATTGGCTCGTATTTCTACCTCGGCGAGCTATTGACCGACCTGCCGATCGCCTCTGATCCGCCACAGCCGGATCATTGCGGCACCTGCACGCGCTGCCTCGAAGCGTGCCCGACGGGCGCCTTCCCCCGGCCGTACGAAATGGACGCTTCCCGGTGCATTTCCTATCTCACCATCGAGCACCGCGGTGATATCGACGGCGAGCTGGCGCGGCAGATGGAAGACTGGGTCTTCGGTTGCGACGTGTGCCAGCAGGTCTGTCCGTTCAACCGCGCCCCGCCGACGGGGCTGGAGCCGCAACTTGCCGGGACGGCCGACGATGCGTATCCGTTGTTGAATGACATCGAATCGTGGAACGAGGAGGCCTACCGCCTGGCCACCCACGATCGGGCACAATCCCGGGCCAAGCTGGCGATGTGGCGGCGCAATGCCAAGATCGCGGCGGCGAATCTCGGGCCGGAAGACTGACCCCCGACGCAAGAGACCGCTCCCATTCTCTTGATTCGCCACCCCCTGGGTCCACAGCTTGTCAAACTAGGCGGAATGGATAAGCTGCGTCGAGATTGAAAATGATCCGGCAGGCGACGGACGCAAGCCGGGTTTCCTTGCCCCGTGGATGCCTAACGGCCGATGGCGACCAAGAGCGTTTTTACAACCGGCGAAGTGGCCCGAATCTGTAACATCAGCCAACAGACGGTTATTCGCTGCTTCGACAGCGGGCGAATCAAGGGCTTCAAGGTTCCGGGCTCGAAGTTCCGCCGCGTGCCGCGGACCGAACTATTGGCCTTTATGAAGGCCAACGGCATCCCGCCGGAGAATATCGATGTGGCGTTCGCGCCTCGGCGACGGCGGGTCCTGATCGTCGACGACGAAATAGCGATTGTCGAACTGCTCATCGAGGTTCTGGCGGAGGACGAGCGCTTCGAGGCCTTCAGCGCGACAAACGGGTTCGACGCCGGCGTCAAGACCCAGGAACTTCGACCGGACATCGTGCTGCTGGACTACATGCTCCCCGACATCAACGGCAACGTCGTCTGTCAGCGGATACGCAAGAATCCGGACCTGGCGCATACCAGGATCATCATCGTCTCCGGCGCGGCGTCGCAGGCCGAACGGCAGCAGCTTCTCGATGCCGGCGCGAATGAATTTATCAGGAAGCCGTTCGACGTCACCGCGCTGGTGACGCGGATGGCCGAGTTGCTCGGCGTATGAGCGGCGCGGCACCCATGGCGGTGCGCTCCCAGCACCGGACGGACGCCGACCCGCGTCGTCATTGGACCGACGCCGGCGGGAATCGACAGGCGCATCACTGAACCGGACACCAGGAGGGTTCGTCCGCGGTGAAGATGACGGATCATCCACTTCCGCACCCCCCGAATCGGGATCGATTGCTGCTGGTGATCGATCGCCTGCCGGGCGCTGCGCCCGTTTGTGCCCGGCTCGCGGACCTTCAAGCGGCCGGCGGCGGATTGCCCGAGGCAGTCGCCCGATGGGTCGGCGCCGATCCGCTGCTCGCCGACCACCTGCGGCGCTTCCTTCCCGGCGAAACGGTCGAACAGACAGCCGAAGAGGCCGTCGAAATCCTCGGCGTGGCGACGGTCGCTCGAATCGCCGCCGCGCAGGGGATTCAGACCCGCCTCGCCGCATGTCGCGATGCACGGTCAAGCGAACTGGATCCCGCGCGGTTCTGGCGGCGGGCCCTTTCCGCCGCCTGTGCCGCCCGGGCCGTCGCTCGGATGGCGGCGGGCTCGAATGACCCGGATGAGCTTTTCCATTGCGGCCTGTTGCGCCATCTCGGAATGCTCGTGTTGGACGCCGCGGTGCCCAGAAGCTTCGCCCGCGTCCTGCGACGGGCGCGCGAATCCCGCCGCGCGCTGGGCGAGGCGGCCCGCCACGTCATCGGCATCGACCCCGATCGTGCCGGCCGGCGCTTCGCCGAACGCTGGGGGCTGCCGCCGTCAATCGTGGCGACGATCGGGGGCGGCGTCGTGGCGCCAGGCGATGTCCCGCCGACCCGCGCGGCCGCGCGATTCCGAATCGTCAATCTCGCCGACCGCCTGGCGCAGAAGCTCGAGCCCTACCCCGAATCACGGCCCGCGGGCGACGAATCGTGCGACGAGACGGCGACCTTGCTGGGCCTGCCGGCCGACGCCGTCGAGCGCATCGTTTCGGCGCTTCCGACGGAAGTGGAGGCGACCGGCGCCTGGATCGCGCCCGCCCTGGAGTGGGGAGGCGCCGGCTCCTCGCGCACGATGCTGGCAGCGCTCGACGAACACGCGACGGCGCGGCTGCGACTGGAGGAAGAAAACGATCGGTCGCAACGCCGTCGGTCGTTCTTCGAGGCCGTCGATTGGATGTATCGGTGTCCGCGCCGCGGCGCTTCATTGAGCGAATCCTGTTCCATCATTGCCCGGGCCGTCCGCCGCGTCCTCGATGCCGGCGTCGTCGTCTTCGCCCGGTGCGATGATCGGAAGTGGATGCATATCGGTCGGTCGAGCGGCGACCCGGATGGTGACGTCGTGGCCGCGCCGCGGGGAGACTTCGAGTCCTTCATGCGACGGTCGCTCCAGCGCGGCGACGGGCCCTGGCTGCTGCCCTGTGGCGGCGAATGGTCGCATTGGGCGCCGGCCCTCGATGCGCTCAGCGCGCAGGGACGGCTGCTGAACATGCCGATCGCGGTGGACGATCGCCGCATTTTCGGCGCGATCGTCGCCGTCTCGCCGCGGTGTCGCGATGAATCGATCGTGCGGTGCCCGGATTGGCGCGTGTTTTGCACCGCCGCCGGCCTGTTGTTGGACGCGGCGGCGTGGCGCGCCCGGGTCGAGGACTGGATGGCGACCGCTCCGACCGACGATGCGCCCCGCCGCGACGATTCTCGATCGCCGGCCCCGCGGGATACCGCCGACGCCGTCGCCTCGCTGGCCTCCGGCGCGGCGCATGACCTCAACACGCCGTTGGCGGTGATTTCAGGACGTGCGCAAATCATGGCGGCGCGTCCGGAACACGCGGCGATTCATTCGGACCTGGAGATCATCCGCCAACAGGTCGAGACGGCCACCGGGGTGGTCAACGAACTGATGGAACTGGCCGAGGCGACGCAGGGCCGGCCGCGGTCCGTCGATCCGTTCGAACTGCTGCAATCGTGCAAATCGGCGTGGATAGAGGAGGGATTATTGGATGCCGCCGACATGGAAGTCACCGTCGCGCCGGCCACGCCCGACATCCGATTTGATCGCGAACAGTTATCGCGACTACTCCGCGACCTGGCGCTCAATGCCGTGGCCGCGACGAATGGTCCAACGCGACGCCTGTCCATCAAGGCCGCCCCCGATATGACCGAAGAGTTAGTGGTCTTGTCCGTGATCGATAACGGTTGCGGCATGACGCCGGCGGTCCGGCACCGCGCGTTCGACCCGATGTTCTCGAGTCGACGCGCCGGTCGAGCACGCGGCCTGGGGTTGACCCGGGCGCTGCGCCGCGTTCAGGCGGCCGGCGGCTCGATCGAGCTCGACAGCGAGCCCGGCGCCGGCACCTGCGTGACGCTTCGACTGCCGGCGGCAGGAAACGAAGCCCGTGCGGCCGACGGCCGGCAGTGACGGGCCGCGTGGCCCGGCGGCGGTTTTTGGGGGGTCCGAAACAGAGCCAATAGGAAACGCGCATCCGAGGAAATCCGGGCCGGGCGGGTCGTGTAGGCCGATCTCCCTCCTCCCCTCGCTCTCGCGGCTGAAGCGCCCCGCCGGGCCTTTTTTCCAGCGCTTCGCGCCATGGCGCTGCGACGACGACGCTTCGGCGCCGCAGTCGTACGGCAGATGGCGAATCGTATTGAACGGAGTGACGAATATGATCAATGCCACGGACGGACAACGGCGCTCGGGCGAACACGCGAATCCCGGAATCACGAGACCGCCATCGTTTTCCGGCCATCGGGCCTGGCGCGGATCAATCCCCGCCGTTTGCCTGGTCGTCGCGGCCTGCCTCGGCGACTTCCTGAGTGACGGGTCGCCCGCGGCGACCTCGGGCACAGACGGAAGGGCCGGCGTTATTTCCGCCGCGTCGTTGCCGGTCAACGCCCGCGCGCCGGGAACCGACATCCAGATCGCGGCCGATTGGACGGATGACGCCGACGGCGAACCGGCGCCCCCGCCGGAGTCGCCGGACGACGGCCAAGAAGCGGACCCCTTTGTGATCGACGGCGACGATTGTCCGGACGACGCAGCGGCGGTCGAATCGAACCCGGCGGAACCGGCCGAAGCCGTCTGGCCCGATGTCGCGGCGCTGGCCGCCGGGACGGGTATGGAGTTCGCGCCGGTCTTCGAGGCCATCCCGGCGGCGCCCGAGGGCGCCGGAGCAGCCGCATCCGACGATGGTTCCGGGATCATTGCTTCGGTAGACATCCAGCATACGAGCTCCGAATTGATTGAAATCGCGCGGCACTCCAGCGCGGTCATCAACACCCACGTAAAATTCGATCGTGCCGAAGTCGCCGATCCCGCGGTCGCCGAAATCTTCGTCGAAACGCCGACCCGCCTGGTCGTCACCGGCCTGACCTACGGCACGACCCAGGTCGCTCTCTGGGTCGGCGATCGGCAACGCGTTTTCACGGTCAACGTCGAGCTCGATCTGTCGGCCATGGAGGCGGCGATTCGCTCCATCGCGCCAACCGCGCGGGTTAAGCCGCGCAGCATCAACGGCGTCATCCTCCTGACCGGAACCGTGCCCGACGCCCAGACCGGCGCTCGGATCGCGGACATGGCGTCGCTCTATCAGGGCGGCGAAGTGCGCAACCAACTCAACGTCGCCGGCGTCCTGCAGACCATGATCCGCGTCGTCGTGGCGGAAGTGAATCGCGAGGCCGTCCGACAGCTTGGGTTCAACTGGGCGATCGGCGCTTCGGAACTCTCTCGCGACTTCTTCTTCGCGAACAACCTGAATCAATTGAATCCCACCGTCTTCGGAAGCAGCGGATTGCCCAACGTCCTGAACGGACAACTGACCTATGCCGCCGCCCCGATCGCCAACGGCCTCAATACGAACTTGACCTTTGGCTTTCCCCGGGCGGAATTCCAGATGTTCATGAACGCCCTGCGTCAGAACTCGCTGTCGAAGGTCCTTGCCGAGCCGAATCTCGTGGCGATCAACGGACAGACCGCGACGTTCCTGGCCGGCGGCGAAGTGCCGATCCCCGTGACTCAGGGCGGCGCCGTGGCCGGGGCGATCACCATCCAATACAAGGAATTCGGCGTCCGGCTGGCCTTCACGCCCACAACCCTCGGCCATCAGATCATCCGCCTCCACGTCATGAGCGAAGTCAGCGAGGCCGTCCCCGGCGACACCATCGTCGGCGCCCTGCCCGTCTTCACCTTCAACACCCGACGCGTCGAATCGACCATCGAGTGCGGAAACGGCAAGACGTTCGCCATCGCCGGCCTGCTGAGCGAACGGGTGCAGGCGGTGGCGCAGAAGATTCCGGCCCTGGGCGACATCCCCGTGCTCGGCGCCCTGTTCAGCTCCGTGGACTACCAGCGAAACAACACCGAGCTGGTCGTGCTGGTCACGCCGCAATTGGTCGAGCCCCTGGACCCGCAGCAGATCCCCGCGCCCCCCGGGTCGCTCGTGACGCCGCCGGACGACTACCAGCTTTTTGCCCTGCAACAGTTGGAGGGTACGCCGCTGCCTGAATCCGAATTCCACGGCGTGCCTCGGGAAACGGCGCCGGTCAATACGCCGCCGTCCATGATGAAAAACGCGACGAGCCCCGGCGTGACGCTGCACGGGCCATACGGCCTGGAGGACGATGCGTCGGAGTAACGACGGATCATGCCGATGACCAAGCCGTCAAGGGCCGTAAGAGGGTGTCAAGCGAAGGAACCGGGAGTTTGAGGAAGGAAGCGCCGTTCATGAAACAGGGCATCAATGTCTTGATCGTCGCGGATGACTGCGACGCCATCGCGAATCTCGCGACGCACGTCGTGACGCTTCTCGATGCCAACATCACGGTCGTCGATTCGATCGCAGAGGCAGGCGACCTGGCCTCCGGCGGCGCCTACGACGTCGTCCTGGCGGCGTCGGCGCTTTCCGACGGGGCGGGAGTGGACATGATCCACGACGATGGCCCGCCGGTCATTCTGATCGATGACGCCGGCGAGGCGAGCCCCGTCGTCGCCGCGATTCGCGCCGGGGCCTGCGATGTCGTCCACGCCGGGATCGCCGCCGAAACTTTCGCCGCGATCGTCACGCGCCACGTCGAGTCCTTCCGCGGTCGCCGCCATCTTGCGAATCGCAATCGGCGGCTGCGCGGCGTGTCGCGCCGGCTCATCCGCGATCGGCGCGAACTTCGCGAGCGCGTGGACCTGATCTGTCGCGACCTGGTCCATGCCTATCGCCGACTGGCGGAAAAGGCCGTCAAGACCCCCGGCTTCGGCGAGATCGACTACTCGTCGAGCGAATCATCGAACGATCTTTGACGCGTTGCCCGTCCGCCACGCCCCGTTCATCCACCGCCTGACCATCATCGATAACCCATGCTTCTTGCTGACAGGCATTTGCGCGCGCCGCTCCGCTAGACGATGCGCCCCGAACGCAACACCCGTCATAACCGGACCCTGTCGGACCCCGCGCCCTCTTCGCCCGCAACGATGCCGATCGCCTCGGCCCCACGCCGAATGAAACGCGTATCGTCGCACCGGCGTCCGAATCGTCTGGTCCCTGGAATGAAAGTTGCCCGTTCTCTGCCCTTCGAGGGGAAAGAGCACCTTTTTGACGGCCTGTTGGATCCGCGCGGCAAGCGACCGTTGCGAAGATAACAGGTCCGTCGCCAATCCGGTGGGGGGATGGTTGCCGTGACGCCGTGGGGGGTCTCAGCGTGCGGGTCTTATCGCCACACCCTCCCTCCGCGCTGGCTCAATAGCTGGGTCCTTCACGCCGACCGATTGCGCCCCGGCGTCCACATCGGAGTCGGCGATCTGCAATCGCCGTCCTTCGCCTGCGTTCCGCACGGCCCCATGGCCACGCGCCGCGCCGTGACGCCCGCGGACATCGTCGAGCTTCGCGCCCTGGACGTCGAGCGAAACGAATCGCGCGCCGGTGCTTCGTGTCCGCCGCGCGACGAGTCGCCGCCGGCGGCGCGCCGACTCTGGCCGTTTCGCTGGCCGACCGTCGATCCCCCGGTGGCGGTGCAACCGCTGCCGATCGCGGCGACCCCCGAAAAGGGGGCCTATTTCGACGTCTTCATCTGACGGCCGCCGGCTAGACCTCTCGCACGTCGCTCGCCTCGTAGCGCGACGCCACATAGACCGGCAACTGTCGTCCCACGGCCTCCACCATGGCCCGCACCGCCAGATACGGCCGATTGTTGTGCGCGCTGAGGTGCGCGACGGCCAGCCACTCAAGCCCCCCGTTGACGTGCCGGGCGGCCGTCGCCGCCGCCTCATCATTCGATAGATGGCCGTGCTTGCCCGAAATGCGCTGCTTGAGGGACTCGGGGTATTCACCGGTCATCAGCATCTCCACGTCGTAATTGCTTTCGATATAGGCCGCGTGCACCCGCGACAGCGCCTCGCCCAGCGCGGCGAAGGGATGCCCGAGGTCGGTGAAAATCCCAAGTCGGCGGCCTTCGTGCTCGATCAAGAAGCAGACCGTGTCGATGCCGTCGTGCGGCGTGGGAATCGTTGTCACGGTCAGGGGCCCGAATCGCAGGCGCTCGCCCGGCTTGAACCACCGCACGTCCGACATCGCCCCGACGCGGAAGCGCACCGCCTCGTAGGCCCCTCGCGTCATGAAGACCGGCAGCCGAAATTTCCGGTGAAACACGCCCGCCCCGCTGGCGTGGTCCCAGTGGTCGTGGGAAACGATCAGCGCGTCGCACTCGCGAATGCGGCGGTGATGCGTGGCCATCCGTCCCTCGGCGCAGCGCCCGCTGACGCCGGCGTCGAACAGGAGCCGGACGTCGTCGGCCTCGACGTATATGCAGTTGCCGTTGGACCCGGATTGCACCGAAAACGTCTTCACGATCGTGCCATCTATAACCGATCCCGCCCGACGATGGCAATGTGTATTTCGCCGGTCGGCGCCGCAAGTTCCATGCTTTGAATCGACCGCGATGTTTTCGTACAATGTCCGGATGATCGGCGACCAGGGGCGGGGCCGGCTCTTCGAAACGATTCTCCGCCGCCGGATTGAACGCACGTCCCATACCGGGAGCGAATCATGAATCCAATGGCACGAATGGTCATCATCGGTCTGTTGACGCTGCCCGGCTCCGTCCTGGCCCAGGTCGCGCTCTGGGAGGACGGCGATCGGCGCGACGCCTCCGCCTTGCACGATGACGCGGACGCCACCGTCATTCGAACGCGGCCGATTTGCGTCGACGCCCACCTCGCGACGACGCTCGACGGCCGCCAGATCGTCGGCCTCACCGCCCGGATGTTCGACGAGGAATCGCTCCCCCTGTCCGTCGATCGCCAGGTGCGGCGCGGTGACGACCGCGTGACCTGGTTCGGCAGTGTGGCCGACGCCGAAGGCGGCAGTTGGCTTCTGACCATGAACCGCGGCGCCGCCTACGGAATCTTCAGCCCCACCGGCCGCGGCCTGTTCGAGATTCGCATGGTTCCCGGCGGCGGTCACGAACTGCGCCAACTCGACCCCGCCCGATTCAAGCCCTGCGCCTGCGGGCCCGCCGAAGCCGTCGTAGCGCCCGCGCCCGCCGGGCCGCGGGCCGAAGGCGCCCTGCGCGGCAGCGGAGATGACGGTTCCCAGATCGACGTGCTCGTCCTGTACACCGAGACGGCCCGCATCGCCGCCGGCGGCACGGCCGCCATCGAATCCATCATCGACGCCTCTGTCGATTTCACTAACTTCGCCTATGTCAACAGTCTGATCGACACCAGCTTGCGGCTCGTGCACATGGAGGAAACAGCTTACGCCGAAAGCGGCAGCGCCGGCACCGATCTCGGACGCCTCGCGGGTTCCGCCGACGGACACATGGACGACGTACACGCCCTGCGCAACACATACGGCGCCGATCTCGTCGCGCTGATCGTGGATAGCTTCGACGCCTGCGGCATCGGATACCTCATGACCTCGTTGGATCCGGGCTTTGAAAGCGCCGCGTTCAGCGTCACCGACAAGGACTGCGCCGCCGGCAACCTCACCTTCGCCCACGAACTCGGACATAACCAGGGCTGCCACCACGATCATGACAACGGCGGGCCCCCGGTCATCTATCCCTATGCCTTTGGTCACCGCTACGGTTCCTGGCGAACGGTCATGGCCTATGAGCCGGGCACGCGCGAGTCGTTCTTCTCCAATCCCAACGTCCTCTCCCATGGACTGCCCACCGGCATCGATCCCGGGTTGCCCGGCGAGGCGTACAACGCCCTGGTCATCAACAACACGGCCCTGACCGTGGCGAACTTCCGTCCGGCCATACCCGAGGACTTCGATCCCCCCTCGCCGGATCCGATGACCTTCGCCAGTAATCCGGCGCCGATGAGCTCGACGGTCATCACCATGGCCGCCACGACGGCCACCGACGATTCCCTGCCGGTGCAATATTACTTCGAGGAGACCA
>Ga0299906_10000227_pt1 | contig 56036 bp, 55 predicted proteins | sample RVTome_14_FD_200259 | JGI IMG/M metagenome (GOLD analysis project Ga0299906, IMG submission 200259) | Soil microbial communities from uranium-contaminated site in the Upper Colorado River Basin, Wyoming, United States - RVT145D125 (version 2) ...
GTCGCGGCCGTGCGCACCTGCTTCGCGACGGAAGCACGACGAGATTCCGCAGTACCGCAAAGGCAGCGCCTCCGCATCCATGATCTCGCCCATATGCAGCGCCGCCAGAGGCACCTCGGAGGTGCCGACGAGGAAGAGGTCGTCTGACTCGATCCGGTAGAGCTGCTGCTCGTCGGTGGGCAGGAAGCCGGTCCCTTCCATGGCTTCGCGCCGGACCAGCACCGGCGGGACTACAGGCTCGAAGCCTTCGGACCGCAGCAGCTCGAGCGTCCAGCGCGACAGCGCCATCCACAGCATCGCGCCGGCACCACGCAGGTATCCGAACCTCGATCCGGCGGCCTTCGCGGCGCGCTCGACGTCGATGATGCCGAGCCGCTCGCCGATGTCGAGATGATCGCGCGCATCGAAGTCGAACGTGGGAACCCTGCCCCAGGTATGGAGCTCGACGTTGTCGTCGTCATCGACACCATCGGGCGCGCTCTCATGCGGCAGGTTCGGTATCTCGAGCAGCAGCCGGTTCAGTTCGGCGGCAGCGTGGTCCTTCTCGGCCTCCAGCGCGGAGATCTCGGCCGACAGGTCCTTCAACTCGGCGAGCAGCTTCTTCTTCGCCTCGCCCTTCAGCGACGTGACCTCCTTGCCGGCCTGCTTCTGTCGGCTCCGGAGCTCATCCTCGCGGGCCTGCGCTCCACGTCGCCGCTCGTCGAGCGCGATGACGTCCTCGATCGGCGGGTCGCCGCCCCGGCGCTTCAGCGCCGCGCGCACTCCTTCGGGATCGTCGCGGATCAGCCTCAGATCGATCATCTACGCGTCCGCCTTCGGATAGCTGCCCAGCACTTTGACCTGGAGGATCTTCGTTCGCAGCGACTCGATCGCGTAGCGTACCGGCGGCTCGTCGACGTGACCCTCCATGTCGATGAAGAAGCAGTACTCACCGAGGCGTTCCTTGGTCGGCCTGCTCTCCAGCTTGGTCAGGTTGATCTGCCGATCGCTGAATTCGTGCAGGATCGCGAGCAGCGATCCGGGCCGGTCCTTCTCGATGTAGCAGACGACCGAGGTCTTGTCGGCGGCGCTCGGCGGGGGATGCTCGCGGCCGATCAAGACGAATCGCGTCGCGTTCTCGGAACGATCCTCGATGTCGGTGGCGATCACGGCCAGGCCGTACAGCTCGGCTGCGAGCGCGGTGCCGATCGCCGCCCACGGTTCGAGCGGGCCTCGGTCGGCGACGAGCTGCGCGGCCTCGGCGGTCGAGTTCGCCGCATGGATCGCTGAATGTGGCAGCTCTCGGCTCAGGTATCCGCGGCATTGCGCGGTGGCGTGCGGATGCGACACGACGCCGCGCACATCGGCGGGTGTCACGCCGGCGCGCGCGAGCAGCGCGTGCCGGATGGGCCGCACGACCTCGCCGCGGATCTGCACGGCATCGGTGTCGAAGGCAAGCGCGTCGAGTGTGACGTTCACCGAGCCCTCGATCGAGTTCTCGATCGGCACGATGCCGGCCTCCACGTCCCCAGCCTCGACCGCGCGCACGACCTCGGGCACGGTCGCGTATGGGACCGTCTCGGCCTCACGCGCGTCGGGCAACGACAGCAGGGCCTCCTCGGTGAAGGTTCCGGGCGGGCCCAGGTAGCCGTAGCGCATCATCCGGTCGTCCCCGCGAGCGCGCGCCGGATGGCCTCGGACTCCTCTTCGGACAGGTTGTGCTTGCTTCGGCCGCGCTCGACCGGCTTCGCGTAGATCCGCGTGTCGGTTCGCCCGTTGATCGAGGACAGTACGATGCCGGTCCCCTCACCGTCGAGCATCGCGGCGGCGAAAGACATCTTGCCGCCCATGTCTTCGAACGCATCGAAGCGCACCAGCCCGATCCGCTGGATCGCGTAGGACTGCTCGTCTCGCACCAGCTCGACGGCTTTGGCGAGCTGCTCGACGTCGTTGAGCAGCGTGTCGGAGGTGACGGCGAGCTGCTCGGCCGTGGCGGGGCCGGAGGTCCGGCGGCGCAGCGGCGAGCGGAGCCGGTTGAGGCGACGGGCGAGCAGGAGGTTCAGGACGAGCGAGAGTGCCGCGACGGCGGCTGCCGCCACGGCGACGATGCTGAGGGTCTGCTGACCGAGCTCCACGGCGAGGGCTAGGATAGCGCCCGAAGTGGATGCCTCAACGCTGGCCGCCCTGCTGGACGCGGTCGCGCGGGGAGAGATCACGCCCGGTCAGGCCGCCGAGCGGATCTCGCACCTGCCCGTCGCGGACCTGGGGTTCGCGCGCCTGGACACGCATCGCGAGCTCAGGACAGGGCTGCCCGAGGTCATCTACTGTCCCGGCAAGACGCCCGAGCAGCTGCGCGCGATCGCCCGCGAGATGCTCGCGCATCCAGGTGGTGCGATCGTGGCGACGCGGGCCGACGCCGGGCATGCCGGCGCGCTGGCCGGGCTGTCCGACGACGTCGCCTACGACGAAGTCGCCCGTGTGGTCGTGATCCGTCCGACCGAACAAGCCCCGCTCGGTGTCGTGGCGGTGGTCACCGGCGGCACCTCGGACCTGCCGGTCGCGCGTGAGGCCCTGGTCTGCGCCGAGGCGTTCGGCTGCAAGGCGTCCCTGGTGACCGACATCGGCGTCGCCGGCCTGCACCGCACGCTGGCGGCGCAAGCCGACCTGCGCGCCGCGGACGTGGTGATCGCGGTCGCGGGCATGGAGGGCGCGCTGCCCAGCATCGTTGCGGGCTTGATCCCCGCGCCGGTCATCGCCGTGCCGACCAGCATCGGCTACGGCTCCTCGTTCGGGGGGCTGGCCGCGCTGCTCGCGATGCTGAACTCGTGCGCGCCCGGCATCGCGGTGGTCAACATAGACAACGGATTCGGCGCTGCGGCGCTCGCGGTGAGGATCCTCGGGCGAGGGGAGAACCCGTGACCACGCTCGCATACTTCGATTGCTTCTCGGGCGTTGCCGGAGACATGACCCTGGGCGCGCTCATCGACGCCGGCGTACCCGTCGAGGCGATCGAGCTTCCTCTGCGCAAGCTTCCGCTCGAGGGGTTCTCGCTCGACGTGTCGCGTGTCGAGCGGCTCGGCGTGGCGGCGACGCACGTGAAGGTGCGCGGCGAATCCGGCGGCATCTTCCGTAACTACTTCAGCATCACGAGCATGATCGAGGAGGCCGACCTGCCGGATCCCGCCAAGTCGCGCGCGCTGGCGATCTACCGACGGCTCGCCGAAGCCGAGGCGACCGTGCACGGCAAAGACATCGGCCATGTCCCGTTCCACGAGCTCGGATCGGCCGATACGATCGTCGACGTGGTCGGTTCGGCGCTAGGCCTGCATCACCTCGGCGTCGAGCACGTCTACGCGAGCGCCGTGGCCACCGGGATGGGCATGATCCGGACCGAGCACGGCGTCTATCCCGTGCCGGGCCCGGCGGTGGTCGAGCTGCTCAAGGGCGCGCCGCTGTATTCGCAGGGGATCCCCACCGAGCTTGTCACGCCCACCGGCGCGGCGATCCTGGCAGCCAGCGTCGAGCGATGGGGCGACATCCCGCCGATGACCGTGCGGTCGGTCGGCTACGGCGCCGGCTCGCGACAGCTCGACATCCCCAACGTCTTGCGGCTGCTGATCGGCGAACCGGCGACGGACACCGAGGCGCTCGGGCCGGTCCCCGCCGTGCTGCTCGAGACCAACATCGACGACATGAACCCCGAGCTCTACGAGTACGTGATCGAGCAGCTGCTCGAGCACGGCGCGCAGGACGCATGGGTGACCCCGATCGTGATGAAGCGCGGCCGTCCCGCCGCCACGTTGTCGGTGCTGTGCGGCCCCGGCGAGGAGCGGCCACTGCGCGATGTGATCTTCTCCGAGACCACCACGCTGGGGATCCGCCGGCGCGTGCTCGAGAAGTGGACGCTGCCCCGCGAGTTCCTCTCGGTCCCGATCGGTGAGGGCAGCGTTCGCGTCAAGGTCGCGCGCAACGCGACCGGCGCGGTGGTCGGCGTCTATCCCGAGTACGCGGACTGCGCGTATCTGGCCCGCGGGTCGGGGCGGCCACTGAAGGACGTCTATGCCGCGGCGCAGACCGAGGCGCGCGCGCGGCTCGAGCACCCGCAGATCTAGCTCGGCGGAAAGGAAGAAGCCCCGGGATCGCCGGGGCTCCTTGGTCTGGTTCGCAGCGTTGGGTGTTTACGCCGGTGGCAGCAGCCGGGTGTCGGCGGGGATGGTGATCGCATCGTCGCCGGTCCCGTGCGTGTGTGACGTGGTCTGCAGTCCGGGATCGTCGTTGGACTCCTGCCAGATCGCCTGGGTCTCGGCGTCCAGGTAGACATCGCCCTGGCCCGCTTCGGGCACCGAGCTCACCGGGATGGTCGCATCGGCTTCGTCGCCGTGCGCCATCGATGCAACCGGAACCGCGGCGATGGCGATGGCCGCCAGCGCCGCTGCGAGGCTCCTCTTCATGCGCTCCCCCTTCTTCCGGTGGGCCGTCGTTGGTCCACGCACGCAATAGATACGCGAGCAGCGCCCGCTCATTATGGGGAACGAACTTCGCAAGCCATGACAAAGGGAACGAAGCATCGAACAAGTACCGAGCGGATCCTGCTCCTTGTCACGCGTGTGACGTCGATTGGGCGGGAACGACGAGAGCCGGACCGCGGTCCGGCTCTCGTGCGCCCTCTTCTCCCTACTGCACGTTGATCATCACAGTCCGCTCTGCGGACAATCTGCGAGCACGGTCATGTCGCGAAGCCGGGCTTCGTCACCGACGTACTCGGTCGGCGGCGGTCCGAACCCGGAGGCGAGCAGCCCGTACGCGATCCCCTTGCGGAACTGGTAATGGAACTCCCAGATATCCTGCCCGCTCTGGGTGAAGACCCGTCCGTCGGGCTGCCGTCCGTTGGGGCCGTTGTCCTTGCTCAGCCACAGCGTGATCAGGTCGTAGGGCGGGCCGCCCGGCACGCTCGGCAGGATCTTCAGGCGCATCCGGTTGGTCTCGACGTCGGGGCCTTCCATGATCGGCGTCGTCAGCTGCACCTTGCAGCGCGTCACCTCGACGTCGCCGTTCTCGGCTGGGTCCAGGAACGTCGGGATCGGCGGGCCGAGCGTGCGGATGCATCCGGCGACGTTCGAGGCTCCGCTCTCGCCGTCGAGGTTGACGGCGATCACCCGGAAGAAGTGGGCGGTGTGCGGTTGCAGACCGGTGATGGTTAACGCCGTCGAGCCGGTCCCGGTCTTCTTGGGCGCGCTTGCGATGTCGGTCCAGGGCAGCCCGCTGATGGTCTGGCCGCTGCAATGCTGATTCGGGAACCGGATCGTTTCGATCCGGAACGAGCTCTCGTTGGTCGCGTTGTCGATCCAGGTCAGCTCGATGCTCCGGTCCAGGATGCCGGTCGCCGTCAGGCCGGTCGGCGCGCCGTTGGGCGCCAGCGGCGGCAGGGTGGTCGCGCACGCGACGTTGGATGGGTCGGACACCTCGACGGTGCCTAGAACCGCCCGTACGCGGTAGCACCGCTGCGTGTTCGCCGGCAGCGAGTCGGCGTCGATGTAGGTCGTCGTACCGGTTCCGCTGCGCTGTCCCCGATGCGCGAGCGTCTCGAAGACGCCGTCGATATTGCGGTACTCGATCCGGAAGCCTGTCTCGTTCGTGGCGTTGTCGATCCAGGTCAGCTCGATCTCGTGCGACCCGATCGCGATCGCACCCAGACCTGTCGGTCGGGCCAGCGGCGCCTTCAACGTCGTGACGGTCGCCACGTTCGACGGCGCGCTCAACCCTGAGGCATTCGAGGCGAACACGCGGTACGAGTACGTGGTCAGAGCGACCGTATTCATGTCGCTGAACGCCGTCGAGTCGGCCGGCGCGTTGCCGATCGTGACCCATCCGGCACTGCTATTCGTACACACACCGGGGCAGCGCTGGATCGCGTATGAGTCCTCGGCGTTCGAATTGTCCCGCCAGGTCAGGTCGACCTGCGTGTTCGAGACCGCGCGCGCGGCCAGGTTCGACGGTGCGACCGGCGTCGAGCCGAGGCAGACAGTGTTCGTGTAGCCCGAGTACGCGGGGCCGATCCGCCACGCGCGCACCCGATAGCAGCGGCTCGTGTCCGGTGGGATCCCCGTGTCGGTCCAGGTCACTGCGCCGACGCCGTCGCGCTTCAGCGCGGTGTGCTGCAACTGGAAGTCGGTCGCGTCGGGACCCCATTCGACGAAGAAGCCATCCTCGTTCGTCGCCGTGTCCGCCCAGGTGAGCTGAGCGGTGCTCGGCGGGATGAACTGGGCGGTCAACCCGGCCGGATCCGCCGGCGGCGGGACGGGCGGAGTCTCCAGCTTCACGCGGTCGGGGGAGATCGAGTCGGAGAATGCGCGCTCGAGCGTGACGGTCCCGTTCGTCCGGGGGATGTTCACCTCACGCACGGCCACGATCTTGTAGAAGAACGTCTGGTTGAACTCTGGGATCGTCTCGGAGTAGGTGGTCACGTTGGCGGGGACGGTCGCGTGCGGCTCGGTGCCGAACTGCGGGTTGATGATGCCCCGCGCCCGCATGATCCAGAACAGCGACTCATCGGAGTTGTCGGTCCAGGTCAACGTGATCGAAGCGACTTGAAGGCATGCGAGGTTCCCATTGCAGCGAAGGTTGGTGGGCGCCTGCGGGCCGAGGATCGCCGGGTCCGGTTCGGACGGCGCGCCCTCGAGGACAGGGATCCCACCCCCGCCGGGCGGGCCGGGCGCGAAGATCGGCACGACACGGTAGAAGCGCGGGGTCGGATCAGACGGCGGTGCGTTCGGAGACGCCAGCGCGACGCAGTTCCCGGCGATGTTGGTGCAGGAACCGAGCTCTTGAAGGGTCGTGTACGGACCCTCCTCATCAAGGGAGACCTCGATCCGGTACCCGGTCTCCTGAAGCAGCCCGGTGTCCTTCCAAGCGATGAACACCGTGGTTGGGGAGATACCGGCGGCGAAGACGTCCTCGACGCGCAGCAACAGCGCGCGCACCTCGTCCTCGGGCCCGGCGTGGGCGCCGGTCCCCGAAAGGAAGGTGGCAGCGGTGATGGTGGCGATGGCGAAGCGCTTCAGCCTGCCGGTGCGTCGGTCCATATGCTCCGGATCCCCAGCGTCGTGGCCTCACGCGCGGCGTTCTCCGCGCGTAGGGAGGAGATTCAGCGCGCGCCCGGGAGTGTCCTTCGGCTATACCGAGGACGAATCCCCGGAAACCAGAAGGACGCGGACCGGGTCGTTTCGCTTTTCGGACAAGATGGCAACACCCTCGGCCGCGCGCTCGATCGGCAGGCGCGCGGAGATGCTGCTCGACACGTCCAAGCGACCCGACGCCACCAAGCGCATCAGCGTCTCGAGGTGGCGGCGCTGATACCCGTACGTTCCGAGCAGCTTGGTACGAAGCACCGCGAAAAGGATGAGCGGGCCGAGCTGGATGCGGTCACCGCCGACGCCGACGATCACCGCTCGCCCGCCGATCGCCAGCGACGCGACCGCCTGCTTGAGCACCGCGTTCGCGCCGACGAAGTCGAACGCCGCGTCCACGCCGTTGCCGTCGGTCGCGTCCTTGATCGCCTGCGGCGCGGTGCCGTCGGTCGGATCGAGCACCAGATCGGCGCCGAGCAGCTTCGCGCGTTCGCGCGCGCCTGCATTGGGGTCGATCGCGGCGATGAATCCGGCGCCGGCCATGCGCGCGATCATGACCGCGTGCGTCCCGAGGCCGCCGATGCCGTAGATCGCGACGCGCTCGCCGGGACGAACCTGCGCGACGTCGATCACCGCGTTGTACGGCGTCGCGACCGCGTCGCACAGGATGGCGGCGACCTCCAACGGAACGTTGTCGGGCACGCGCACCAGGTTGGCCGCAGGCACGACCACATACTCCGCCCACGCGCCGTCGTAGTCGACGCCCATGGTCAGCGGCGTCCCCGTGCACTCCTCGACCGGACGTCCGGTCGTGCACGCGCGGCAGCGGCCACATCCCTTGCCGGCGTACATCGCGACGCGATCGCCCTCACTCCAGCCGATGACGCCCGCACCAATCGAGGCGATCACGCCGCTCGCCTCGTGACCGGGTGTGAACGGAATGGCGCCCTGGTTCGGCAGCGTCCCATCGAACACGTGCAGGTCGCTCGCGCATACACCGCAGGCGGCGACACGGACCAACACCGCGCCAGATCCGGGCCTTGGGACGGACACGTCCTCGACCCGAAGCGGCTCGCCGACGCCGTGGAATCGGACCGCACGCATCGTGCTCACCCGATCGCCGCCTTGAGCGAGTCCTCTGACCAGTCTGGCCCGTCCTTCGGCTTCGAGATCACGCCGACGGCGGGCATGGTCGCTCCCGCCTCGCGGTACTCGGCAAGCTTCGCGCGCACCTGCTCGGCCGTCCCGATCGCCGCGAAATGCTCGAGCAGCGCGTCGCTGATCGCCGCGCGCGCCCCGAGGCTGTCGCCGGCGGCCAGCCGCTCGTCGAACGCTGCGATGTCGTCGCCGTACCCGGCGCCCTGGATGGCCCGCCGGTAGAACGGCAGCGTCATGTAAACGAAGAGGTCGCGGCGGAAGGAGGCGCGCGCAGCCTCCACATCGTCGGTCACCGCAGTCGGCACCGCGGCGACGATCTCGATCTCAGACGGATCACGTCCTGCTTCTCGCGCTCCCTCGGCGAGCAGCGGAACCACCGTCTCGCGGATGTATCGCGGCATGCATGCCCACAGCACGACGCCGTCGGCGGCCGCGCCGGCGAATCGGAGCGAGTTCGGCGCCAGCGAGGCCGTGTAGATCGGAAGGTCGGGTCGCACGTCATAGTTCATGAAGCCGAAGTTCGTCTTGTAGAACTCGCCGGCGAACTCCACCCGGCCGGTGGTGAAGAGCGAGCGGAGGATCTGGACGTACTCCTTGAATCGAGACAGCGGCTTGCTCATGTCGACGCCGTACCAGTTCTCCATCGTGATCCGGTGCGCCATGCCGATCCCGAGGATCAACCTGCCGCCGCTCATTTCGTCCAGCGTTGCAGCCTCGAAGGCGAGGGCGACGGGATGCTTCCCGAACGCGGGACACACACCGCTCCCCAGCGTGATGCGCTCGGTTCCGGCCGCGTACGCCGCGAGCGTCATCAGGACGTCGCGCTGGGCGATCTGCGTCGCGAAGACGGTCTGGTAACCGAGCTGTTCGGCCAGGCGGACGCGCGCGACCGCTTCGTCGAGGCTCTTGCCGGGGGTGATGAAGGTGGCGAGTCTACTCATGAGTCGTAGTCAACACGGCCGTTGAGCCCAAACGCAAGCCGGCGGCAGAACGACGAAGGCGCCCGAGCGACCGGGCGCCTCAGTCGTATCGGTCCTGTTACTCTGCCGGCTCTTCGGCCGGGGTTAGCGTCAGCGTGAACGTTATGCCGACACCGAAGAACCCCTCGACCAGGACGTACGCCGAGCCCTCAGGAACCTCACCGGTCTCGGTGTTGGTCGTGAACGGGCCCGCGCCGGCCGCGATGAAGTTGACGGCCATGGCGGTGTAGTCGATCTGGGTGCACTCCGCATCGAAGAAGTACACGTCGGCGTCACTGGTCGCCTCGCCGAGCGTGAGTTCCGCGGCCGCACCGTCGAGTGCATCGAGCGCGAACCACACGCCGTCGAACCCGTTGCCGTCGCCCGCAGGGTCGCACGCAGCCGAGGCGCGCGACTCGCCGAGCACTCCAAGCGTCCCCAACTGGATCGACCCTTCGAGCACCACCGGATCGGCGTGCCCGACGCCCGCGGAGGCGAGCGCTGCCACAACGACGGTTGCCGCAAGCAGCTTCCGCATGTCCTTCCCCCTTCTGAGATGTTCCGGACAGGGGGCCACTTCGCCGGACATGTGGCATCCTCCTGCCCCGGGAAGGGTATGGATGGGACGAATCGGCGTCGCTACAGACCGAGCGTCTTGGCCACGTTGGTACGTAAGATCTCGCTGGTGCCCTCGTAGAGGCGCTGCGCGCGCACCTCGCGCCAGAACCGCTCGATCCCCATCTCGGTCATGAAACCGTTGCCGCCGTAGACCTGGATCGCACGGTCGGAGACTCGCCCGACCATCTCAGTGGCGAACAGCTTCGCGGCCGCTGCTTCACGCCGCCCGTCCGCGCCGTCGTCGATGCGCGAGGCCATCTCGTAGACGAACGCGCGCGCGGCTTCGATCTCGCACCACGAGTCGACCACATATCCCTGCACGTACTGGTTCTTGCCGATGGGCTGCCCGAACGCGACGCGATTCTTCGCATAGTCGAGCATCTTGTCGAACAGGTGCTGGGCGATGCCCATGGCGGAAGCCGCGATGTGCAACCGGCCACCGTTGATCCACTGCATCGCGGCGTAGAAGCCTTGCCCTTCCTCGCCGAGCATGTTCTCTGCTGGCACCTCGACGTTGTCGAAGGTCAGCTCGGCTGGTCGGTCCACCGTGGACGCGGTCTTCTGGATCCGCGTGACCTCGAACCCGGGCGTGCCCTTTTCGACCACGAACGCCGTGATCCCGCCGCGCGCGCGCTTCTCGGTATCGGTGACGGCGAACACGACCGCGAAATCGGCCTCGGCGCCGTGGGTGATGAAATGCTTGCGGCCGCTGATCACCCAGGTGCCGTTCTTCTGCTCGGCTTTGGTGTGGATCTGCGTCGCGTCGGATCCGGCTTCGGGCTCGGTCAGCGCGAAACACATCTCCTTCTCGGCGTTCATCAACGGCTCGAGATAGCGCTTCTTGAGATCCTCCGAGGCGACCGCGAAGATCGGCGTCGGACCCTCGACGGACGGCAGCACCCCGCCCCGCGCGGCCAGGAACAGCCCAGAGCGGTAGACCTCCTCATGGATGAGCACCTGACCGAGGTACCCCAGCCCGCCGCCGCCCAGGTCCTCGGGCATGTGGAGCTGGTAGAAGCCTGCCTCCGCCGACTTGCGCCGGATCTTGCGCTTCTCTTCCTCAGCGTTCTCGATGAAGCCCTTCTCTTGCAGCTCCTGCTGGTACTTCGCCTCGATGGGCTCGACCTCGCGCTTGACGAAATCGCGGATCGCTTGCCGCAGCTCGAGCAGCTCGGACGGGATCTGGATAGCGCTCACGGAGTCCTCCTCGGTGGTTTCACGAGTACTCCAATGGTAAACGCGCGGGTAGCCTTCCGAAAACTCAGACCGCTGCCCCGTTGCGCCGTGCGATGGCCGCGCGGATCGCTTCGACGATGTCGTCGATGTCGAAGGGTTTGGTGACGTATCCGTCGCATCCGAGACGCCGGCCCTCCTCCAGGTCGACCTCTCGGGACTTCACGCTGCACAGCACGATCGGAAGGCTCGATGCTCGAACCGAACGACGGATCGAGCGCAAGGTCTCCAGGCCGTCCATCAGCGGCATCTGGATGTCGAGCACCACGGCATCCGGCAACGGCTCGCTCTCGAGGATCTCGAGCGCCTCGACGCCGCTCGCGGCTTCGGCCACGGAGAAGCCCAGATGACCCAGCGCATAGCGAAGCATGAGTCGGATGTCTGCTGCGTCGTCCACGATCAGGACGTTCATATCAGCCGACGAGAACCGGCTCGCGATGGGACGTGCGGTTCCAGTCCTGGATCGCATCCCGGTACAGGCCCCACACGACCCAGAGGAAGTACATGGCGGCGGGCACGGCCAGCCAGTCGATCGTCGAGAGGTGAACGTCGTACGCGTACCTCCCGTTCGCCGCGTACACGGCCTGCACCCCGTGCATGAGCCCGCAGGTCGGGAAGACGAACGCGAGGGACAACCCGGAGAGAGACCATCCTCCATGGCCGGCATGGTTGCGAAGCTGGGTCTTCAGCAACACCACCCCGATGACGGCGTAGAGCATCACCAGCATCATGTTGGCCGCCAAGGTCGGATGCCACCCCATGGTCGACGCCAGCAGCGGCGCTACGAGCGCGCCCAACGCCACGAGGTAAACCGCGGACAAGGTCGGAAGCGCCGAGACCCATCGCGGCGTCCCGTGGATGGCTCGGTCTCCAAGCCCTCCGTTGAACGCCTCGACCCGCAGAAGGAACCAGGTGACGCCCGCTGGGAACCCGATCAGGACGCTCGCGAAGTCGAGCGGCCCGCCGGCACGGCCATCGATCCACAGATGGAGCCCGTGATCCAGATGATGAGGGCCGCACGTGAACGCCATGAAGATCCACGCTGCTCCGAAATGCGAGAAGCCGAGCTGCTTCCATCCCCGCTTCATGTCGACGACGGTCATGACGCCGTAGCTCGTATACACCATCCCCAGGATGATGTTGACGAGGGCGGCTGCGATGGTCATGGTTCCCTCCTTGCGGGGATGCCGAGCTGTCGCATGAACTCTTTGACGATCGAGGGCTCGCGCGGCTGACCCTCTTGCTCGGCCGGCTCGGGCGCGCGCGGCAACGCGATCGTGAACCTCGTGCCCTTCCCGAGCGAGCTGGTCACCTCGACGCCGCCGCCCATGGCCTCGACGAGGCTCCGCACGATGAACAGGCCGATGCCGGTGCCGCCGAAGCGGCGAACGTCGGACGATTCGGCTTGCCAGAACTTCTCGAAGCATCGCTCGACCTGCGCCTCGGTCATCCCGATGCCCTCGTCGGCGACCTCGAACAGGACGCGATCCTGGTCGCCCCGAGCGAGCACTCGGATCTTGCCGCCATCCGGCGAGTACTTCACGGCGTTATCGAGCAGGTGATCGATCACGGTGGTGAATGCATCGGCGTCCGCTTTGATCAGCGGGATCTCTCCGGCCTCCACGGCGATGTCACGCTGTGACGCACCTCCGAGCGAATCCACGAGCTCGTCGAGGATCGGACGGGGATCGACCGCGGTCAGCGTGACCGGTGCGCGGCCGGTCTCGATCCGGCTCGACAGCAGGATCCGATCGATGATCTTGTTCAGCTGCACCGCGCGGCGGCGGATGGCACCGACCGCCTCCGTGCCGATCTCCTCGTCCGCATGCCCGGTCCCCAGCATCTGGGCGAACCCTTGGATCACGGTCAGTGGCGTCTTCAGCTCGTGGGACGCTGTCGCCAGGAACATGGTTTTCGTGTCCTCGGCTTCCTTACGCGCGGTGAAATCGTGCGCGCTCCCGATGATCGAGGTCACCCGGCTGCTCGCCGGATCGACGATCGGCCGGGTCAGCACGCTCAGCCAGCGGACCTCGCCCGACTTCGTGACGATCCGGAACTCACCTGTGACCTCCTCGCCGCCCATCAGCCGGGGCAGACGCTGCTCGAAAGCCAGCAGATCGTCGGGATGGATGATGCCGCGCCACGCCCCCGCGCGGACCCATTCCTCCGGCTCGTAGCTGGTGATGCGCTGGAACGCATCGGTGACCCACGCGAGGCGCGGCGGGCCATCGTCTTGCATCTCGAAGCAGTACGCGAAGTCCGACGACATGGTGGCAAGCGTGCGATACCGGTGCTCGAGTGCGAAGCCATCTTCGTCGGATCGACGACGCGCGAGCACCAGTGCGGCGAGCGAAGCCGCCTTCTCGAGCAAGGCCGTCTCCTCGCGACGCGGTGCCCGCGGCTCGGGATGGAACGCACCGATCGTGCCAAGGACTTCCGATGACTCCGTCAGGACCGGCACCGACCAGCAGGCGCGCGCACCATGCTCAAGCAGCGCTTGCTTCGTCCCCGAGTCGGGGGTCGACCCCGCTGCTAGGTCTCGCACTATCACCGGACGCTTGCGCGCGGCCGCTTGTCCGCACGCCGGAGCGTCGGGGGAGATGGGGATGCCTTGCGCGAAGGCCTTTGCGATCGCGGGCGCGACGGCATCGGTCTCGACGAGGCTCAGCTTCGTCAACGCCCGGTCTGCCGCGAAGAAGGCGAGCGATCCCCCGAGCATCTCCTCAAGCGCGCGACCCGCGTGCGCGAACACCACGGGCGCGTCAAGGCCTGCCGCGATCAGGCCGAGCGTGCTCCGCTCGAACTCGATCTCCGACTCCACCTTGGCGCTCGACGTGGCCTCCCCGAGGACGGCGATGAACCGGCCGGCCTCTCGCGATCTATCGCGCCGGATCTCAACGCGGATCAGGACCTGCTCACCGTCCGCGCCGTCCATCCATCGCGTGAGCACCTGCGTGGACCTGAGGCGCGGCGGGCGTATGACGTCCGGCTCGTCCCCCGGAGCGGATCGACCTCGCAGCGGCGACCCTTCCAACCGCGCGGCGGGGACACCCAGCAGGGCTACCGCCTTGGCGTTCGCGCTCCGGATCATGCCCGCGCGATCCAGCGCGACGGCCGCGTATCGCAGCCGTCCGAGTGGATCGGCCACTCGTTCGCCCTCGGGGGCACCCGACGGTTCCATGACCATTTCGTTGTCTCTCGCGAAGGACCCGGCACGGGCCCCGAGGAGGATCGTGGCTCGATGACCTCGAAGCTCGGGATGACCACTACGTAGTTTCGGCGTCAGAACACGCGGAGTCGATAATCCGAAAGAGCTATCGGCCGACGCGAACCCGTTCCGTCCGGGATGTCCCCACCGGGGAACACAGATAGATGCTTCCCCCCGCGATGATCGCCCGACGGAGCGGTCCCCTCAGCGCGCATCGACCTCGCGCAGGAACTCGTCGATGTGTTCGGCGAGCTGCTCGTGCGCATGGAACGGGATCGTGCGCGGCGCGTCGAACAGCTCGAGCACGCCGTTCGGCAAGGACTCGGCGAGCCACCGCGCCGCCTCGAACGGCACGATCGCGTCGCCTTTCAAGTGGAGCACGAGCGTCGGCGGCGTGACCTTGGCCAGCCAGGATCGCATGTCCTCTTCCCGGGTGCGCTCCAGGATGTCCACGGCAGCCTCTCGTCCCGTGGCTTCCCAGTCCTCCCGAAGGGCGATCGATGCGCCGGGCGGCTCACCGGTCATATCCTCCAGCGCGCCGAACGCCTCCTGCCAGCCGTCCTCGGTGATCCCGTAGGGCCACTCGGGTCCCGCCGCCAACCGAGGCGTGCCACCCACGCACACGACCGCGCGCACGCGCTCGGGGAAATGGCCCGCCACATGCATGGCGACTTGCGATCCGCGTACCCCGTGGCCGAGCAGCACGACGCCGGACAGCTCCAGCGTCGCGAGCAGCGCGCCCAGGTCGCGCGAGTCGCGCGCGGTCGTGTACGGCGGGCCGGGCTTGTCGCTCTGGCCGGTGCCACGGCGGTCGTAGAGCAGGATCCGGTGGCGTTGCGCGAGGGTGCGGACCAACGCGCTCGCGCGCATCGATCGCGACGACAGGTACCACTGCGGCACCACCACGATCATGGGTTCGCCCTCGCCGACCAGGTCGTACGCGAGCGAGAGGTCGTGGGCCTGCGCGCGCTTCACGTGAGCCTGCCGATCACGTGAGCCTGCCGACCGCGACGCGTCCACCGCGCGCGACCAGCACGACGTGCTCGGGCGCGTACGCGGACACGTCGGAAAGCGGATCTCCTTCGAGCAGCACGAAGTCGGCGGCCTTGCCGGGCTCCAGGGTGCCGACCTGTTCGTCGATGCCGAGCAGCGCCGCCGCCTCCGCGGTCGCCGAGATCAGCACACGCTCGAGCGGCACCCCTGCTTCGTGCATCAGGCGCAGCTCGACATGGAGCCCGCCGTGGCGGTTGAACGGCGTGCCGGCGTCGGTGCCCGCCGCGATGCGCGCGCCACCGTCGTGTGCGCGCGCGACCGAGGCCCGGTGCTCCTCGGTGATCTCGGTCGCCTTGGCGACCGCGTACTCCGGCACACCAGGGCCACCGTGGCAGATATGGAACGGCGCGGACAGCGTCGGGACCATCCACGCGTTGCCGTCGGCGAGCAGCTTGATCGCCTCGTCGGTTAGGTAACAGGCGTGCTCGATCGAGTCAACGCCGCCGCGCAACGCCGTGACGATGCCTTCGGCCCCGATCGCATGCGCCGCGACGCGCATCCCGGCCTCACGCGCCTCGCCGACGGCGGCCGCGATCTGCTCGACCGTGTACGTCGAGCGCGTCGCGCCGGTGCTCGCGGTCAGGACCCCGCCGGTCGCCATGATCTTGACCACGTCGGCGCCGTCCTTCTTCATCTGGCGGACGCCGCGCACCAGGTCGTCGGCCGTGTCGCATTCGACGCCGATGTAGTGCGCGTGCCCGCCGGTGATGGTCAGCATGCGCCCCGCGGTCAGGATGCGCGGGCCTTGAACGATCCCCGCGCGCTGGGCCCACACCACGTCCAGGCTCGCGGTGCCGATCCCGCCGAGGTCCCGTACCGTCGTGATCCCAGCGTTGAGCGCGCTGACCGCGTTGCGCATGGCCTTCAGCGCCGCGCGCCCGGGTGGGACCCTGGCCTCGGCCTCGAAATCCGGCTCGCCGTCGAAGCATAGGTGGACGTGACAGTCGATCAGGCCAGGGATGATCGTTCGGCCTTCGGCGTCGATCACAGGAGCATGCTTCGGCGGAGGCGGAGCGTCCCCGGCGGCGCCGGCGTAGACCACGGCCCCGTCCTCGACCACGAGAGTGGCATCGGGGACGGGCTGCGACCCCGTGCCATCAACGAGCAGCGCGCCGCGCACCACCAAGTCACCGGCCATGCAGGCATCTTCTCCGCCCGTCGGCGCCGCGGCAAGCCTGGATGCGTCCCGGGGGTCCGGGGAGACGGCGTCCCGGTGCCCGTGGTTGCTCGACCTCCGCGGGCAAGGCGTCGCCGGGACGACGACGGCTTTCGTGGGGGACCGGGGATTTGAACCCCGATGAGCGTGAGCTCACACGGACCTGAACCGTGCGCGTCTGCCAAGTTCCGCCAGTCCCCCGGCGGGACGACCCCAGAGGAGCCGTCGCGAAGAAGCGAGTTTATCAGCCCCAGCGCGCCGGGTACGCCCTTGCAAGACGGGCCGTTCGGGCCGTGCGAACCATCATCCCGGGGATAGGATGGCGTGACGTCGTGGGGATCCTTCGCGAGTTCGAGAGGCGCCTCGAGGGCCTGGTCGAGGGGTTCTTCGCGCGCGCGCTCCCCGGCGGTGGCCTGCAGCCGATCGAGCTCGGCAAGCGGATGGTCCGGACCATGGACGAGCAGCGCACGGTCAACCCCTCGGGGGCGACCTACGTCCCCAACGCCTTCGAATTCCGCCTCGCCGCGCCCGACCACGAGCGGCTGATCCAGATCGAGTCCACCCTGCGCAAAGAGCTCGCGGCCGTTGCCCGCCGGGCCGCGGCGACCGAGGGCTGGCACCTGGTGGGGCCTCCCGAGATCCACATCATCCGCGACGAGGGCATGCGCCGCGGCACTTTCGACGTTCGAGCCGAGTGGGTCGAGGCCGCCACGCCCGAACCGAAGGCCGGCCCTCAGACCCAGTTGATCCAGATGTCGATGGACGCCGACGCCGAGCTGGTGCAACTCGGCAAGACCTCTCGCGCCTGGCCGCTGTCGAAGGACGCGGTCGTGATCGGGCGCCTCGAGACCTGCGATGTGATCGTGCCCGATCCGGGCGCGTCCCGCCGCCATGCCGAGATCCGGCGCGAAGGTGACGAGTGGGTGGTGATCGACCTCGGCTCGACCAACGGGACGGAGATCAACGGCAAGCGGGTCAACCGCCACCGGCTCGCGCCGGGCGATCGGATCGTGTTCGGAGAGACCACGTTGGAATTCCGGAGGCCTTAAGTGCCCCCGATCGTCCTGACGACCCTGAAGTGGCTGTTCCTGGCGCTGCTGTATCTGTTCATCGCGCGCTCGGTCCGCATCATCTACCTGGACCTGGTCGGCCCGCGCGTCCCACGCCAGCGGCAGGCCGGTGCCGGCGGACGGCCCCGCCGGCGCGGCACGCCGCGCTCGGTGATCGTCGCCGAGCCTGAGAAGCCCTCCCGGCATCTCGCTCTCGACAACGAGGTGACGTTCGGGCGTTCCGAGTCCTGCACGGTCCCGCTCGACGACACGTACACCTCGACACTGCACGCGCGCCTGTTCGCCAAAGAAGGAGCGTGGTTCGTCGAGGACATGGGTTCGACCAACGGCACCTACCTGAACCGCGTGAAGGTGACGGCCCCGGCGCCGATCGCCGTCGGCGACGAGATCCGTCTCGGGAAGACGATCCTGGAGATCGGTAAGTGAGCGACGGCTTGCGCACCGCCTCGTCCACCGACGTCGGACGCGTCCGCGACCGCAACGAGGACGCGATCTTCTGCGGCGAGAATGTCTTCGCCGTGGCCGACGGTCTCGGCGGCCACCGCGCCGGCGAGGTGGCCAGCTCGCTCGCGCTGGAGCCCATCGCGGCGCTGGATCAGGCGGCACCACGCGAGGCCGCGCGCCGGCTCGCCGACGCAGTCAAGCGCAGCAACCTCTCGGTCTTCGAACGGTCGCAGGGCCAGGATGAGCTCAAGGGGATGGGCACGACACTGACCGCGGTCGTGGTCGCCGAAGGGACGGCGCACCTCGCACACGTCGGGGACTCGCGCTGCTATCTGATCCGCGGCGCCGGGATCACGCGCATCTCGCGCGACCACACGCTGGTCGCCCGCATGGTCGACGAGGGCAAGCTGACGCCCGAGCAGGCCGAGTCCCATCCGCAGCGGTCGATCCTGACGCGCGCGCTCGGCGCCGAGCCGACCGTGGACGTCGAGGAGATCCGCGTACCCCTGGTGGCCGGCGACCGGCTGCTGCTGTGCTCGGACGGCCTCACCGGCGTGGTCGGCGACGACGAGCTTCACGCGATCATCAGCGACGGCTCGGACCTGGATGAGATCTCGCAGCGGCTGATCGATGAAGCGAACGAGCGCGGTGGCCACGACAACATCTCGGTCGTGCTGGTCGACGTCGGCGGATCGATCGCACAGGCGCGCGCAGCCGGTCGCCTGCCCTGGCGGCGGCGCGAGAGCGCGCGCCGCTTCCCGGTGCGCCCCGTGACCTGGGCCGCGGCGCTCGCCCTCATCCTCGGCGTCGGGTATCTGGGGGTGACAAGCTGGGTCGACCGCTCCTACTACGTCGGCGTGACCGAGGAGGGAACGGTCGCGATCTTCCGCGGCATCCCTGCGAACGTACCCGGGCTCTCGCGGCTCGAGGAGCCCACCGAGCTGGATGTCGATGAGGTCAGCAATCCCGCCGTCCGCCGCAGCCTGCAGGAGGGTGTCCGGCAGCCAACGCTCGGGGAAGCGCGCGCATACGTCGAGCAGCTACTGCGCGACGCCGGCATCGGCATGACGCCCGAATCGGATCCGACCGCGTCGGCGTCGCCGAGCGTGCGGGGGTCGCCGTGAGGCCGCGCAACGCGGAGCTCGGGCTGCTGATCCTGTCGTTCGTGATCGCGTTGGGCACCTACGCGCTCGTGGATCTCTCGCGGTCCACCGCGATCGACCCCGGCATCGTCGGCTTCGCGGTCCCCTTCGCCCTGCTGGTGGCTGCGGGGCACATCGCGGTCCGGCGCCTGGCCCCGGCGGCCGATCCGCTGCTGTACGCGATCGCGGTGCTGCTCTCGGGTTTCGGCTACGGCGTGATCCGCCGCATGGACCCCGACCTCGCCGCGGTGCAGCTCGGATGGATCGCGGTCGGCGTCGGCGCGTTCCTGCTGACGTTGTTCGTCGTGCGGGACCATCGCAAGCTCGAGCAGTTCCGCTACTCGTTCATGCTGCTCGGCATCGGGCTGCTGCTGCTGCCGCTGACGCCGATCGGGACCGACCTCGGCCGCGCGGCGCGGCTCTGGGTGCAGGTCGGACCGCTTTCGTTCCAGCCTGCCGAGGCCGCGAAGGTGGTGCTCGCCGTGTTCCTCGCCGGGTATCTCGCGCAGAAGCGTGAGCTGATGACGCTCGCGGTCGCGCGCATCGGGCCGCTCGGCATCCCCGCGCCGCGCCACTTCGGTCCACTGCTGCTCGCGTGGGGCGTGTCGCTGGCGATCATGTTCTACCAACGCGACCTGGGATCGTCGCTGCTGTTCTTCTCGCTGTTTGTGATCTCGGTGTACGCAGCGACCGCCCGCGGCGCGTACGCGGTGGTCGGCATGAGCCTGTTCGGAGCCGGCGTCTGGTTCGCCTACGACCGGTTCGCGCACGTGCGTGCGCGGATCAGCGACTGGATCGACCCGTGGTCGACGTTCGAGGGCACAGGCCGCCAGATCGCGCAGTCGGCGTTCGCGCTGGGCACCGGCGGGCTCAGCGGCGTGGGACTGGGTCTCGGCAACCCGCAGCTCATCGACCCGGGCCTGCGGTCGGGCACGCTGCCGACGGACTTCATCTTCGCCGCCATCGGTGAGGAGCTCGGCTTGCTCGGCACGCTGGCGATCATGCTGCTGTTCGTGCTGATCGTCGCGCGCGGGCTGCACATCGCGCTGCGGTCGCGCGATCAGTTCGGCACGCTGCTCGCGACGTCGTTGACCGTGATCATCGGGCTGCAGGCGTTCCTGATCATGGGGGGCGTGTCCCGCCTGGTGCCACTCACCGGCATCACCCTGCCGTTCGTCTCCTACGGCGGATCGAGCCTGGTGGCCAACTGGGTGCTCGTCGCTCTGCTGATCCGGGTGTCCGACGCGGAGGCGGTGCGATGAATCGGTCGATCCGACGCGTTGCGCTGATCCTGGGCCTGGCGTTCCTGGCGCTGTTCGTGAACCTCAACATCGTGCAGCTCGGCAAGTCCACAGAGCTTGCGACCCATCCGCGCAACCGGCGTTTGCTGATCAAGGAGTACGCGACGCTGCGCGGCGAGATGCTGGTCGGGGACCGGGTCGTGGCCGAGTCGGTGGAATCAGGCGACGAGACCTACCGGTTCGCGCGCCGGTACCCGCTCGGCCCGCTGTACGGGCACATCACCGGGTACTACTCGTTCTTCTTCGGCGCGGCCGGCCTGGAGCGCAGCTACAACGACGAGCTGCTCGGACGGGAACCCGCGACGACCGAGACGCTCGTGGACGAGCTGCTCGGACGGGAAACGCAGGGCAACGTCATCGAGCTGACGCTGGACCACGAGCTGCAGCGGCTGGCGCGCCGCGCGCTCAGCGGTCAGCGTGGGGCCGTGGCGGCGATCGATCCCCAGACCGGAGCCGTCCTGGCGCTGTACGCCAACCCGTCGTTCGATCCCACCCCGCTGTCGAAGGGTCCGGTCGAGCAGCAGGAGGTGCAGGCCGCATGGGAGGAGCTGAACGCCGATGAGCGCCGGCCGCTGTTGTTCCGCGCGACCCAGGAAGCCTATCCACCGGGCTCGACGTTCAAGATCGTGACGGCCGCCGCGGGGCTGCAATTCGGCAAGATGACTCCATCGACCAGCCTCCCCGATCCGAGCCGGCTGAGCTTGCCGGACACGAACCGAACGCTCAGCAACTTCCAGAACGGGCCGTGCACGGGAGGCGGCAGCATCTCGATGGCGACGGGCTTCCGCGTGTCGTGCAACACCACCTTCGCCCAGATCGCGATGCGCGTCGGCAAGCAGAACCTCGCGCGGATGGCCGAGCGGTTCGGGCTCGGTAGCGCGCCGGACGTGGGCATCGCCACCGTTGCCAGTTGCGTCGTTCGCGTGCCCGGTGTCGGCTGCGGGAACCCGGATGACCTTTCTCGCCCGGCGACCGCCTACAGCGGGATCGGCCAGCAGGACGTGCGCGTCACCCCGTTGCAGATGGCGATGGTCGCGGCCGCGGTCGCCAACGGCGGACACCGGATCCGGCCCTACCTCGTGCAGCGCGTGCTGTCACCCGAAGGCGTGCCGCTGATCGAAACCCAGCCGCAGCTCAGCGACCCGATCATGTCGCAGAAGAACGTCAAGGCGCTGCGGCAGATGATGATCGACACCGTCCGGTTCGGCACCGGCGCCGTCGTGGGCTTCCAGCGAGCGAGCAGCGGCACGATCGGCGGCAAGACCGGGACGGCGGAGACGGGGATCCCGGGGCAGCCCCCGCACGTGTGGTTCGTCGCGTTCGCGCCGGGCATCGCGGTAGCGGCGGTCGTCGAGAACGGCGGCGATCTGGGCGACGCGGCGACCGGTGGGCGCGTCGCCGGTCCGATCACAAGGGCCTTGGTGGACGAGGTCATGAGCAGGGGAGACTCGTCGTGAGCGTCGTCCGAACCCGGCTGGTACGGTTCGGACTCGCTGCGCATTCGGCAGCATGGAGGGAAGCAGCGCTTTGACCACGTTGTCCGATCGATACGAGCTATCCGACCAGCTCGGTGCAGGTGGGATGGCCGAGGTATACCTCGGGCGCGATCGCGTGCTCGGGAGAACGATCGCGGTCAAGACGCTGCACCGGCAGTATGCAGGCGACCCGCAGTTCATCGAGCGATTCCGGCGCGAGGCGCAGTCCGCTGCGGCGCTGAACCATCCCAACATCGTCGGCGTCTACGACACCGGCTCGGACAACGGCACCTACTACATCGTGATGGAGTACGTCGAGGGACGCACGCTGCGCGACGCGATCCGCGAGGAAGGGCCGCTGCTGCCCGAGCGCGCGGCCGAAATCGCCGCCGAGGTGTGCGAGGGGTTGTCGTACGCGCACTCGCACGGGATCGTGCACCGGGACGTGAAGCCGGCGAACATCATGCTCACGCCCAACGGTGTGGTGAAGGTCGCCGACTTCGGCATCGCGCGCGCCATCTCTGGGGACACCGTGACGCAGACCGCGATGGTGCTCGGGACCGCGCAGTACTTCTCTCCCGAGCAGGCGCAGTCCGCCCCGGTGGACGCGCGCAGCGACATCTACTCCCTGGGGATCTGCCTGTACGAGATGCTCACGCGGCAGGTGCCGTTCACGGGGTCGTCGCCGGTCGCGATCGCGTACAAGCACGTCAAGGAGGACCCGATCCTGCCGTCGCGCCTGAACGACGACGTGCCGCCCGAGCTCGAGGCGATCGTCATGAAGGCGATATCGAAGAATCCGAACAACCGCTACCAGAACGCTGAGGAGATGCGCGAGGACCTGCTGCGTGCGCTGCACGGACGTCCGGTGCACGCGACACCGGTGCTCGCGGACGTGACCGGGGTCATCGACCCGATCGGCGACGATACCGTGGTGGTCGAGCGTCGGGGTGGGACGACCACGACCTATCGGCGCCCCCCGTCCGAAGAGGAGAAGCGGCGGCGGACCGGCATCATCCTGCTCGGCGTGATCGTCGCGGCGATCCTCGGCATCGCGGCGTGGGCCCTGATCGGCATCCTCGGCGAGCCGTCGATGGTGCGCGTCCCCGACGTGATCGACCGCCCGCTGGAAGAGGCCAAACAGATCCTCACCTCCCGGAGACTGGCCTTCGACGTCCTGGCGCCGCAGAGCCACCCGGAGATCGAGGAAGGAAACATCGTCGCGCAGGATCCGCCGGCCGACGAGGTGGTCGAAGAGGGAACGACGGTCAAGCTGACACCGTCGGGCGGCCCGGAGTTGATCGAGGTCCCCGACGTGACCCGCAAGACCGAGGCCAACGCGCGAGCGCTGATCGAGGACGCCGGTCTCGAGGTCGGAGACGTCAGCAGACGGCCGGACTCCACGGTTCCCCAAGGCGTGGTGATCAGTCAGGATCCCACCGGTGGAGTCCTGGTGACGGTGGAGCGGAAGGTGAACCTGGTCGTATCGTCGGGCCCGCCGACCGCGGTGGTCCCCAACGTGGTCGGCCGCAGCGAGGAGGACGCGCGCTTCCTGCTCGAGAACGCGGGGTTCCGGGTCGCGGAGCCCAGAACGGAGCCGCAGGGGCCCGAGTGTGACGAGCCCGACGGGATCGTGTGCCGGCAGTCTCCCGAGGCGGGCGAGCGCGTGCAGGAAGGATCGACGGTCACGATCTTCATCGCCGAGGCGGAGGAGGAGCCGCCGGCCGATCCGCAATGCAGCGACGGGATCGACAACGACGGAGACGGTCAGACCGACTTCGGCCCGGGCGGCGACCCCGACTGCACCAACCCCAACGACGACGACGAGTCCGCACCGTAACGACGACAACGAGGCCGAGCCGCAGCCACACGCGGGCCCACCCCGTCCCGCCTCTCCAGGATGGATCCGCTCACGAAGCCGTCGCGCGACTCGGGTTTGGGCGGGTCGGCTCCGGGGTCGGCTCCGGGTTCGGCGGGGCGGCCCGCTCGAGGAAGTTGGCGAGCAGCCGCATGCCTTCGGTGGTCAGAACGCTCTCGGGATGGAACTGCACGCCCTCGATCGGATACTCGCGATGGCGCATCGCCATCACCAGCTCGTCGTGCGTCTCGGCCGTCACCTTCAGCTCCTTCGGCAGCGAATCGCGCGCGACGATCAACGAGTGGTAGCGGGTCGCCTCGAACGGGATCGTCATCCCGTCGAGCACGCCTTCGCCGCGGTGGTAGATCGCCGAGACCTTTCCGTGAAGCAGCTCGGGCGCGCGCGCGATCCGGCCGCCGTAGACGTAGCCGATGCATTGGTGCCCCAAACAAACGCCAAGGATCGGCGTCGTCGGTCCCAGGTCGCGCACGACGTCGTTCGATATCCCGACGTCGCGGGGGTTCTCCGGCGTGCCCGGTCCGGGCGAGATCACGATCCCGTCGGGGCCGAAGTCGCGCACCTGCTCGATGCTCCACGCATCGTTGCGCACCACGGTGGGCAAGGCGCCCAGCTCGGCCAGCTCTTGGACCAAGTTGTAGGTGAACGAGTCGTAGTTGTCGATGACCAGGATGCGCGCGCTCATCTGCACGAGATTACGCTATCGGCATGCGTCGCCGCGAGGTTTGTCTGTTGCTGCTCGCCTTCACGGTGGCAGGCTGCTCGAGCAACGGATCCCATCCGCCGGCCGAGGCCGCTCCGATCGCGCGCGAGCTGTGGCGAGCCGCCCAGAACGCCGACCTGGAAGAGGTCCAGCGGCTGATCCGGGCGTGCGCGGATCCCTTGGTGGCCTACCCGGACGACGACGGCCGGACGTTCACGGCGCGCGAGCTGGCGCGCGCAAGGCTGGACGGCCTGGTCGGCCCGCCGCTCGACACGCAGGACCAGGTCGCGCTCGCGCTCGCCGAGGACTTGCTTCGCGAGGCCGAGGAGGACTGGGACGAACGCTGCGCCCGTGCGCCGGTACAGGCCCGTGCGCCCGGGCACGACGCGCGTGCGCCGGTGCAGGCCCGTGCCCCGCGACGCTCCTAGGCCCTCTTCGCCTTCTCTTCCTCGGCCAGCGCGCGGCGCAGCACCTTGCCGACCATGGTCTTCGGAAGGTCGGCGCGGAACTCGTACTCCTTGGGCACCTTGTACGCGGTGAGCCGCTCGCGGCAGAAGGCCTCGATCTCCTCGGCGGTCGCGGTCTGACCGGGCTTCAGGACGATGTAAGCCTTGGCCATCTCCCCGGAGCGCTGGTGCGGCAATCCGACGACCGCCGCTTCGAGCACCTTCGGGTGCTGGTAGAGGATCTCCTCCACGTCGCGCGGGTACACGTTGAACCCACCTACCAGGATCATGTCCTTCTTGCGGTCGACGATCTTGAAGAAGCCCTCCTCGTCGACCTCAGCGATGTCACCGGTGTACAGCCACCCGTCGCGCAGGACCTCTTCGGTCTCCTCGGGCTTGTTCCAGTAGCCCTGCATCACCTGCGGGCCGCGGATGCACAGTTCGCCTGGTCCCGGCGCGGGGATCTCCTTGGACGGATCATCCACATCCACGATCTTGCACTCGGTGTTCGGGACCGGCAGGCCGATCGTGCCGATCTTGCGCTTGCCGTAGATCGGGTTGGCGTGCGAGATGGGAGAGGTCTCGGACAGCCCGTAGCCCTCGACGAGTCGTCCGCCGGTGACTTTCTCCCACCGCTCCTGCACCTCGCCGGGCAGCGGCGCCGCGCCCGACAGGCAGACCCGGATCGACTTCATGTCTGTGTTCGCCAGATCCGGATGCGCGAGCAGGTTGGCGTACAGCGTCGGCACGCCGGGGAACACGGTCGGCTTGGTCCGCTGGATCGTCGAGAGCAATCCCTTCAGATCGCGGGGGTTCGGCACCAGCACCAGCAGCGCGCCCCACATCAGCCCGATGTTCATCGCGACCGTCTGCCCGTAGGAGTGGAACATGGGCAGCGCGCACATCACGATCTCGCGGCCCTCCTGCATGTCTGTGAACCAGGCCTTCGCTTGGATGCAGTTCGAGACCAGATTGTGATGCGTCAGCATGACGCCCTTCGACAGCCCGGTCGTGCCGCCCGTGTACTGCAGCAGGGCGAGATCTTCGCGCGGTGAGATCTGCGCTTGCTGCACACCGCCGCGCGCTCTCTTCATCAGGTCCTTCCAGAACCGCACCGGCTCGGTCCGGGGGATCTCTTTCCAGACGTCCTTCTTCAGCTTCGGTCCCAAGAATGCTTTCAGGCCGTGGAAGTTGTCGAAGACGTTGGTGACGATCACCTCGCGAAGCTTCGGGCACTCGTTCCGCACCTTGCGGACCACGTCGTACATCAGGTCCAGCACGACCAGCACCTCGATCTCGGCATCGTTGAACTGGTGCTCGAGCTCGCGCTCGGTGTACAGCGGGTTGTTGCATACCACCACCGCGCCGAGGCGCAGCGCCGCGTAGTACGTGATCACGACTTGCGGGACGTTCGGCATCAGCGTTCCGACGCGCGTGCCCTTGCCGACGCCGAGGTCGCGCAGGACGCCGGCCATCTTGTCGACGGCTTCGGCGAGCTGCTTGTAGGTCATGCGCTGACCCTGGAAGTCGATCGCCGGATTACTCGGGAACCGCCGCACCGACTCGTCGAGCAGCGACGTCAACGCCTTCTCGGGAAGCTCGATCTCCTCGGGAACGCCCGGGGGGTAGCTCGCGCGCCAGATCGGGTTGGTCGACAGGCCGCCCTCGACCGAGCGGGGAGCCGCGCTTCGCTTCGCCGTCGAGGACCGAGTCGCGGTCTTCTTCACCGCCGACTTCCCGGCGGTCGGCGTACGCCCGGCAGCCTTCTTCGCCGTCGCCTTCCTGGCGGCCGGCTTCCGCGTCGCGGGCTTGCGTGTGCTTTTCTTCTCGTCGGGCACGGTCACCATCTCCGATCGTCGCGTGTGTTCGTGGATTCTGTCCCACCCACGGCAGCCGGGCCAAACCGGCCGCTCATCCTGCACCCGGCCGGGCGAAGTTGGCCGCGACCAGACCGCGGAACGGCGGCAAGGTCATGGCCGGGACGACGCCCGTGGCGAAGCCGAGCCTGAACTCCGCGGCGAACACGCGGAACCGCTCAACGAACGGATCCTGCCGCAGCCCTTCGAGCAGCGCGCCGGTGTCCCCCAGCGACTCTATCCGGTAGGGCGGTGCGTGAACGGTGCCGTGCAGCAGGAGCGTATTGCCGACGCATCGAACCGCGCTGGCGGCAGTGATCCGCTCACCATTGATGCTCATCGCCTCGGCACCTGCCGCCCACAGGGCGTTCACGACCGCCTGGAGGTCCTGCTCGTGGATCACCAAGTCGTTGGGATCGCCGGTGGGGGATTCCCGCAGCGTGGAGTCCCGCAGCTCGACGAGAACGCCGGGTCCGGTGATCTCGGTGACCCCGACCAGCCGCCCGAGGCGGTCGATCTCACCACGAAGCTGTTCGAGGTTGCGCTGTCCGGTGCCGGCTGCCAGCTCGAAGGCGGTGATCTGGGTCTGCAGCGACTCGAGGCGCGCGCGCAGCGAGCGGGTGCGATCGTCTTCCTGCGCGATCAGGTCGACCAGACGCGCGTGCCGTGATAGGCGAGGTCCGACCGGGGCGGCGTTCTCGGTCGCCACAACGACGGCGAACCCGATGATGCCGAGTAAAAGGTAAGGAAAGAAGCGGAAGAGCGGGGAAGAACCTGTACGCACGGGGCTGCCCGGGGTCGAGATATGCCGGTAGTATAGCCCGCGCTATGCCGATCTCGAAGTCCAGGCGCAGGCGTTACACGCCGCCGCCGAAGCCGAAGCCGAAGCCGTCGCCCAAGTGGGTGCCTGTGCTGATGCTCGCGCTGCTCGGCATCGGTGTGCTCATGCTGGTCCTCTACTACACGCGGCTGCTTCCCGGCGGTTCGCCCCTGTGGGGCCTGCTGGGCGGGTTCAGCCTCATCGCCGGCGGCTTCTTCACCGGTGTCTTCTGGCGCTAGCCGTTCCTTCGGTGGCCCTCAGCGCGTCCGGCGTCCCCCCCCTCGTGGGGGCGGCGTACCCCCGTCGTCGGCCGGCCGGACCCCAACTACCCCCCAGGGGTATACTGGGGCGCATGGCCTACCTGTACGGCGACTCCAAGGAAGCCCTCCAGCGCCGCCTAAGGCGGATCGAGGGCCAGATCCGAGGCATCCAACGCATGATCGACGAGGACAAGTACTGCGTCGAGATCCTCGACCAGATCTCGGCCGTCCGAGCAGCGCTGGACAAGGTCGGCCTTCATCTGATGTCCGACCACATCAAGGGATGCGTCGCCGACGCGGTCATGACCGAGCAGCGCGACGAGAAGGTCACCGAGCTGGTCGGCGTGGTCGAGAAGTACCTCAAGAGCTGAGTTTCCCCAGCCTGGGGAAATCCTTGGGGGTAATTACAGAACTGTCATTCGTCCCCAGCTGGGGACAAGGGTGTGGATATGCCGGTCTACGAGTACAAATGCACGGCGTGCGGCGAGCGCGAGGAACACATCCTGCTGTGGTCGGACGACCCGCCGGCCACGTGCGCCGCATGTGGCGGCGCGCTCAAGCGCGCCTACGCGGGCCGCGTGCAGGTCGCTTTCGGCGGCTGGGGCTTCTCGAAAACGGACTCGCTGATCCCGGACACCAGGGGCAAGGACTTCAAGGCTTTGCGCGAGCGCGCACAGCGCATCGCCGACGAGTAGCCGCAAGTATCGCCCAACGAGTAGCTACGGTCCCCGCGCAACCTCCTCGCGGACGGTCATCCGCTCACCGCAGTGCCTCGGGGCGACCTCGGATCCCTTGCGCAGAAGCAGCAGTTCCGTGTGGCAGTTCTCGCACCAGAACACCACGCGCAGATCGCTCGGCGGAGGCGCCGCCTCCGGCAGCTCCTTGGTCGGTGCCGGGACGCGCATCCCGCGCAGCATCACGATGCCGATGGACGCGATCGCCAGCCCCATCAGGATCGCGATCGCGACGCGCACGCCGACTCAGCCTCCCGACCCGCTACAGCCGCTCGAGGATGGTGGCGTTCGCCATGCCGCCGCCCTCACACATGGTCTGCAGTCCATAGCGCGCGCCTCGCCGCTCCATCTCGTGCAGCAGGGTGGTCATCAAGCGTGCGCCGGACGCGCCCAGCGGGTGGCCCATGGCGATCGCGCCCCCATTGGGATTGACGTTCGACTCGAACCAGCGGTCGTCGGCCTTCAGCTCGATCTTCCACGCGACCGGCACGACCGCGAAGGCCTCGTTGATCTCGACCACGTCGATATCGGCGAGCTTGAGTCCCGATCGCTCGAGCGCCCGCTTCGTCGCCGGGATCGGCGCGGTGAGCATCAGCACCGGGTCGGCCGCCGACACGGTCATCGTGTGGAAGCGCGCGCGCGGCCTCAGGCCCAGCTCCTTGGCCTTCTCAGGCGTGGTGATCAGCAACGCCGCCGCTCCGTCCGAGATCTGCGACGAGTTCCCCGCCGTCGTGATCCAGGGCGCCTCCGGGAACCGTTGCGCATCCTCCTCGGTGTAGAACGCGGGCTTCAACGATGCGAGCTTCTCGAGCGAGGTCTCGCGCAGCCCTTGGTCGCGCTCGAACAGGGTCGTCTCACCGTTGGCGACCTTGATCGGGAAGACTTCACGGTCGTACCGGCCCTCGGCCCACGCGGCCTGGGCGCGCTGCTGGCTGCGGAAGCCGATCTCGTCCGCCTGCTCGCGGGTGATGCCCCACTTCGCGGCGATCAGCTCGGACGAGATGCCCTGCGGGACAAGCCGGCCGTCGTAGCGCTCGTTCATCCCGGCAGTGAACGGGAACCCGCCGGTGGCGACGGATGATCCCATCGGCACGCGGGTCATGTTCTCGACGCCGCTGGCCACGACGACGTCTTGCTGACCCGACATCACGGCCTGGGCGGCGAAGTGCGCGGCCTGTTGCGACGAACCGCACTGGCGGTCCACCGAAGTGCCGGGCACGTGGTCGGGGAACCCCGCCGCGAGCCAGCCGTTCCGCGCGATGTTGATGGCCTGATCGCCGACCTGGCTCACACATCCGGTGATGTTGTCCTCCACGATGCCCGGGTCGATCCCGGTACGCGACACCAGCTCCTGCAGGGTCGCGGCGAGCAGGTCGACCGAGTGGGTGTCCGTGAGCGCGCCCCCGCGCTTCCCGATCGGCGTCCGGACGGCCTCGACGATGACGGCTTCTCGCATCGCTTTCACCTTCTCTTGAGAGAGTGTTAGTTACCGGCGAGTAACTATAGGCTCGCCGCTTCTCCTCGGTCAACGCGCCGGGGCTCGGCCATCATCCCGATCAGGTCCGCCCCGCGTCGCGGGCCATCAAGGTTAGCCGCCTCGGTCGCGAGCCGCTGGGCTGCCATGCCGTACCGCGGATCCTCGACGAGGCGCCGGAGAGCCCGCCGTATCGCCCGCTTCTTCGGCCGGCGCACCCGGATGGCGGCGCCGGTCGCCGCGACCCGCGCGCCGTTCTCACGTTGGTCACCGGGACCGGGCACGATCACCAATGGAACACCATGGGTGAGCGCGCGCGCGACGATGCCGTGGCCTCCGCTCGTGATCACGGCGTCGGCCTGCTCGAGCAGCGCGTCGTGCGGCGCGAAGGGGACGTGCACGATCCCGGGCGGCATGTCGCGCGGCCGCGGTCCGGTGAGCAAGCCGCGCGCGCCGCTGCTCGCGACCGCGTTGACGGCCGCATCGACGAACGCGCCGACATCGTGGGCCGTGCTCGGTGCGATCAGCACCAGCGGCCGGTCACCCGGCGGCAACGCCGGCACATCGCCGGCGCCGTCCCACAGCAGCGGCCCTATCACGTGCGCCTGCGCAGGCCAGTCTCGTCGTAGCCGCTCCAACGACGGCAACGTCGCGACCAGGATCAGATCCCGCGACAACTGCCCGTCGAGCCGCTCGGTCGGGGCGAGCCGGAGCGCTGCTCGGGCGCGGTTGAGGTCGTCGCGGGCTCCGGTGAGGTCGCGGAGCGTGTTGCGCCGCACGTTCGCCTCGAGCAGCGGGATCAGCCGGCGTCCCAGCCCGAAGGGCGGCAGGTCGGCCGAGTACGTGTGCAGCGGGTGCACGATCAACGACGCGACCGGGATGCCCAAGGCTTCGGCCGCGAGCGCCGGACCGAGGGCGATCGCATCGTGAACCACCACGTCTGGCTCCAAGTCGCGGAACTGCGGGATCATCGACCGCGCCATCGATGCAGCGTCGTCGTACAGACGCAGGGAGTCGCGCGGGCTGCCGTCGATGCCCTCGGGGAAGTCGGCGTAGCGGCAGCCCGCGCGTTCGGCCGCCTCGCGATGCTCGGCGCCGCAGACGAACGTGACGAGGTGTGCGCGCGCGGCGATCTCCTTCGCCAGCGCGAGCATCGGGAACGCGTGACCGGGCGCCGACATGGTGGCGCAGGCGACCCGCACCGGTTCAGCCCTTCCGGCGGGGGCGGCGGATCCTCTCGCCGGCTCGCTTCGCGCGGCGCTTCGTTTCGTTGAGGACGTAGCGCGCCCACGCGTACTCGGTCCCCAGCACGGCGAGGCCTGCCAGCACGACCAGGATCCCGGGACCCGGCAGGACAAGAAGCGCGAGACCAGCGGCGACCAAGGTGAAGCCGACGAGCGTGATGGCGATGCGCTTCCCACTTCGCAGCACCCACGAAACGACTGGTCCTCCCGACATGTCCGGACGATACAGCAGCCTGCGTCGGGCACGCTCGGGAGGACCGGAAAGGGTTCCTATGCGACGTGCGAGTGGCCGTGGCTACCGTGATCGTTGAGGTCGAGACGGTCACACGTGCGCTAGCCGGCGGCTAGCAGATGCGAACATCGTTGCCGAACCGTAACGTTCCCGACGAGCGAGCGACACGTCCGTTCGCCACTATGGGTGGGACCGCTTCGACGGTGGGGACTCATCTTTGCGGAAACCGATCCTGGTTCTATTCGTCGCTGGCATCCTCGCGATGCCCTTATCGGGGTGGGCGGCAACGCCGCCCGCCCCCGAGGGGTATCACCGCACAGGAGGCTCGACGCTTGTCCCGGGCGTCGAGCACATCCGCTTCGAGCGGCAGGGCAAGCAGTCGGTCAACGTCGCGCACATCTCGCGCGATGCGGAGGTCGCGCTCCGGCCGGTTTCCTCGTTCGGCACGATCGCCGGACGCGGGGGTCGCGTCGAGCGCACGTCGGCGATGTGCGCGCGCGTGGACTGCTTGGCCGCGATCAACGGCGACTTCTTCGCCGGTGGCGTCCCGGTCGGCGCGTTCGCCTCGGGCGGCGAGCTGCTCCGGTCGCCCAAAGGCAAGCATCATGCCCTGATGATCGGTCAGGATCGCGCGCTCACGGCCGGGCAGGTCGCCTGGTCGGGCAAGCTCGTCTCGACGGACCTCCAGGAGATCGCGCTCGACGGCATCAACATCCCCCGGCGACAGAACGAGGCGGTGCTCTACACGACGCCGTTCGCGCCGACCACCCTCACCAATCCCCACGGCGCGGAGCTTGTCCTTCGTTTCGTCGCGCCGAAAGGCCGGCGCCCCAGGATCGGGGAGACGGCCATCGTGCGGATGGTCTCGTTCAAGTGGGGCAAGGGCGACTCGAAGATCCCCACCGACGGCGCGGTTCTCTCCGCCCATGGACGAGCAGCGAACGCGCTCGAGTCGATCTGGCGCGCGGTGCAGCGCGACGACGCGAGCCGCGACGCGCTCCTGCGGATCGACACGAAGGCCGACGTGCTCGAGGCCATCGGAGGCAGCCCTATCCTGCTGCGCGACGGCGCGATATGGGTCGCGAACGAGGATCGCGCATTCGTACGGAGCCGCGCGCCCCGCACCGTCGTCGGCTGGAACGAGGCCGGCGATACCTGGCTGGTCACGATCGATGGGCGTCAGCCCGGCTTCGCGCGCGGGATGTCGCTGCTCGAGGCGGCAAAGCTGGTGCGCGCGCTTGGAGCAACCGACGCGATCAACCTCGACGGCGGCGGCTCGACCACGTTCGTGGTGCGCGGTGACGTCGTGAACCGTCCGAGCGATCGGCTGGGGTCCGTGGACGGCGTCTCGCAGATCCTGCGATCGGTTGCCCCGGGTGTCTCCGCGCGCAACCTCGAACGGCCGGTCGCCAACGCCTTGGTAGTCCTTGCGCCCGGGACCAACACGAGACCGGCCCGTCAGCAACCGACGCTCGAGATGGAGATGCCCGAGGTCGAGACCGTCGCCCTGCCCGCGCCCTCCCAGTCCGATCCGGCATCGAACCCGGTCGCCGCACTGCCGGCGATCGTGGCCACGCCGCCGGACGCCGAATCGTCGAGGGCCGCGCCGATCGGGCTCGCGATGCTGGTCAACGCAGCGGTCGCGCTGGCGCTGTTCCGCCGCGCGGGCATCCGCATCGTCGCGCGTCCTTAGTGGCGTCGGCTCATCCCCCGAGGCAGGAATCACCGTGCCCCCCGTCGTATGGAGCAGCCACGGTCCGACAACGGAGGGGGTCACGATGAAGAAGTGGATCGCTGCCGGTCTCGCGGCGGGAGCGCTGCTCATCCCGGCGGGGAGCCTGGCACATGAATACGTTTCGCAGTCGGTTTGTACGTCGATGATCCCGGCAGCCGAACCATCGAACGACTGCGTGCGGGTGGACACCGACACCGAGTTCGAGGACGGCGTCATCGTCACCGTGGACGGAGACGACTCGGACCCTCGCGGAGACGGCACCACCGATGGCTATGTGGCGATCGAGGTCACCCGCGACGGCCCGGCGGTCTATTGTGAAAGCGACGGTGGCTTCAACCACATCGACGACCGTCCCGGTGGAACGGAAGACGACGCCAACGGCGACAACGACCCCTGCGAGCCGTAAGGCGCCGCAGGTATCAGCACGAGAGGGGCCGGGGGATCCCGGCCCTTCCTCCTTTCGATAGCGGGCAGTTGCCACCGCCTCGTCGGGTCGCGCAGTCGCGGTGAACGACTCCCTGCCGTTCCGGAGGAGTCGGCGCGAGCGACGGCGAACACCTCGGCATGATCCGTCCCGTGGTACTCGTGTTGGCTCTGATCGCGACCTTGCCCGGCGGCGCCCGGGCGGAAGCCGCGGCGAGCATCGTGCCGTTCCGCTGCTCGGGCACCGGCGGCAGCGCCGCGATGGAGAACTCGTACGCCGATCATGCCGGCCAGGGCGCGTGCTGGGGCCACTTCGGCCACCACACCTACAACACCGGCGCCGTGCACCGGATCGGCCTCGTCGAGGGCTCGCTGTTCTCGGTCGAGGTGCAGTTCTCGCCGCCGGTCGAATACGCGGCGCCCGCGGCTGCCATCCTGTTCGAAGGCAGCCTGGACGGTGCGACGTGGAATACGCTGGCGACGATCCCGTACCCGCTGACCGGCGGCACCCGTCAGGCGATCAGCTTCTCGCTCGACGCCGGCGATGCCGAGGCGCAGTTCCTGCGGATCCGCCAGCCGCGATCGGCCGCGCAGGGACTGTCGGGATACCTGGACTCATCCAACTTCGACGCCGAGCTGACCTTTGTACGCCCGTGCGCGGCGTGCCTCATCGGCGGATCGACGAGATGCTCGGCGGGGATCATGGAGCGGATGTTCGACGAGCATCCCTGCTGGTTCGGCGGCATCAACCGCTACGACGCGCCGTCGTTCTTCCACACGTACTTCCTCGGGCTGCCCCGCCTGCTCGAGCAGCTCTCGGGAACCGTGACCCTGCTGCCCTGGCGCAGCGACGACTACACGCAGAACGGCGGTTCGCGCACGGCGATCGACGCGCTGGTCCAGGTGTCATCCGACGGAACCACGTGGGAGACCGTGGCGGAGATCTCTGGTCAGTACGGCACGCCGATCGTGTTCGACGTCGTGCCACCCGCGTCCGAGGTGGCGTTCGTCCGCCTCGTCGCCGAGCGGCACACGGGGTGGGGGACGCATCCCGCGCTCAAGCACGCGCGCGGCTTCATCATCGATTCCAGGCTCGAGACCTGATAGCGCGCGGAAGCGCGATCGGGTGGCTTCGAGCGATCGCGGTGTGCAATCGAGGAGATGCTCGAGCAGGGAGGCAGCTCGGCCGCCGGCTCTTGAGGTCTTCGATCGATTCTGGTACCAAATCTGCATCCCATACGGACGCTATCCGGGACGAGAATGGATGGGCGGGTTCGGTAGCGGCTGTTGGATACCGGCCGTGTGTCAAGTGGAGACGATGGGACTCGAACCCACGACCCCCGGCTTGCAAAGCCGGTGCTCTACCAACTGAGCTACGTCCCCGCGAGCGCATCCATCCTACGCGCACGCCGGTCATCGGCTCCCGGGAAGCAGCGAGCGCGCGGTCGCCCGCGCGCTCAGCCGTCGCTTCGGTAGGTTAGCCCTCGGGCTTGGCCTCTTCCCAGCCGGAGTCGCCGCCCTTCTTGCGTTTGATCACCGCGGTGATGATGCCGGCGATCGCAGCGAGTCCAAACAGCTTCTTCAGCTTGCCGCCGCCCTTCTTGCCTTCCCCTTCGCCGCTCTTGCGCCCCATCCTGGCCTCCTGGTCAGATCCGTCACCGCGATGCTAATCGCCGGCCCGCCGCCGGACCAACAGAGCCTTACTCAGCCTGCCCGTTTCCGCGATTCACAGACGCCCCTCCTGGCGCGGGACTGTGGGCATGGGATCGGATACGGACCGGTCAAGTTGCCCCCATCGGTCTCCCGCGCTGCGGTCACGATGTGGCGTTGACGATCGGTTGGTAGGGCCTGCACGGCTGGCTGCGCAGGCTCGGACACGGGGGCAAGGGCGTCGGGGCCCGCATGCCGGGGATCACCGGGAGAACGAGCTTGGAGGGCCGAGAGCCCGAGTACAGGATCGAGACGTTCGACGTGCCGTCCGGCTCAGTCTGGCTGAACGACCACACCGGCTGCGCACCGTTCGGCGCGGCGATCGTCACGCGGATCCTCGATCCTGCTCGGTAGACGTGCCCTTGGGCGTACAGCGGGATCGCTACTTCGACGAACTCCTCGCTGGGCATCGGTCCGGCGTCGGCCTCCAGGAAGCTGGGGACCGGGTCCAGGAGCGTGCTCGGTCGCTTGAAGATGTTGTCGGAGTCGCTCGAGAGCTTGCGCATGCTCCCGCGCATGTAGCCGTTCTGAACGAAGGTCTCGTTGTCGTCCGGACGGACCTCGCTGATCGTGGCCTGGAAGTCGACGTCGGAGGTCGAAGACTTCGCCCACAGGTACACGGCACCTCCGCCGAGGACCATCGTGTCGGTCGGAAGCGGCTCGGACACGTAGGACACTGCGGTGCCCGCTGGGTTCTGTTGCCAGCTCCAACTCCACTGTGCGGCATTGCCCCACAGGCCACCGGTGCCGGTGCCGCCCGAGTAATTGGTGAGGGGCAGCGCGCCAGCGTCCGACGTGTACTGGTCGATGCCGAGGCTCGCCGGCAGGTCACCCGAGAGCGAACCGTCCGGACCGAAGTACCACGTCTGCGCAGCCGTGCCGTGGATGGGCCATTCGGTGAACCCTCGCGCGAAACCTGCGTAGGGATCGCCGGCTGTCGAGTCACCGGTCGGCGACGTGCCGGCGCCGTTGTCGAACAGCACCTTGACCTGGGGCTGCGCCTCGAAGGCCTGACGCGCGGCCGTATAGCTCGGGATCAACTGGATCGGGTCCACCGGGAGCGTGACGATGTGGTCCTCCGGGACCCCGTAGGCCCCTTGGTAGACCAGCGGCGCGGCCGCGCGATTGAGAGCCGACTTGAGCATCGGCGGCTCCTTGGCCACGTACAACTGCAGGAAGTCGAACCACCGGTTGTACGTATCCGGATGCAGCGAGTCGATGTGCGTCCCGTTGGTGAACGTGAACCACTTCTTGTCCGTCCCGGTGAAGCGCGAGGCGAGCTCGGGGCAGTGGCCGCCGGTCTGCTCGTCCTGCCACTGGCAGACCAGGAAGGTCGGCACGTTGATCTTGTCGACGAACGTGACGGGGTCCAGGGGGTCGGCGACCTCTGGTACGTAGTGGTCGTTGGCTTCGATCGCGGCCTGGAGGTCGGCGGCCTCGCCGTGGAGCACTTGGTTCTCGGCGCAGACCGTGTCGCCCGCGTCGATCCGATCGCGTGCCCACGGCTGCCCGTCCGGGGCAGGCTGCGCGTCGTCCTGGCGGTCCTTCGACCACTCGACGGCGAAGCCGGTGTTGAGGATGCCGCCGGGGTACAGCGTGGTGGCCGTCGCGTCGATGACCGACAGCGGGCTGATCGCGGCTAGATGCGGCGGCTGGAGCTGCGCGGTGAAGATCTGGCTGATCCCGCCGTAGGAGATGCCCAGCATCCCGGGGTTGCCGCGGACCCACGGCTGGTTGGCGACCGTCTCGATGATGTCGTAGCCGTCCAGGTTTTGCAGCGGCTCGAAGAAGTCGAAGGCGCCGCCCGAGCAGCCCGTGCCTCGCATGTTCACGTCGACCACCGCGAAACCCATGAGGTTCGCGAGGATGGCGATGCCGCTCTGTGGTCCGCTCGGGCGCGCGGTGCCGTAGCCGGAGTATTCGATCAGCGTCGGGTAGGGCGGCAGGTACGCGGGTCCGTTCGGCAGCTCGGTGCCGTGCGGGAGGCCCGGCTGGTCCGCCGGGCTCGTCGGCGGGTGCACCGTGAACGCCAGCTTGGTCCCGTCGCGCGTGGTGAGGTAGCCGTAGCCGCTCGAGGGCATCGATTGCTGGTAGATGCTCGGATCCCACGGCGCCGGGGTGTCGTCGCGCACCGTGACCGGAGCCGACGTCGTTCCGTCGGACTCCACCGTGTACCCCTCACCCGGCGGAACCTTGCGGAACAGCATTCCGCCGAGCGAGTTGGCGTTCTGCGTGAACAGGCTCGCCCCGTCGGGGGTGATCAGCGAGGCCTCCGCGCCCGGCACGAGACCGGTGACGTACACCTGCTCGACGCTGCCTACGGCGGTGAAGCCCGCGGGCGTTGCATCCCCGATCCCTGCGACCGAACCCATCACGAGCACTGCACTCAGCACGAGCCCACTCGTACGCGCCCTCTTGGCCGACTTCACTATGCGCTCACTCCCGTCCTTGTTCATGGTGCCCGCGACGCCTCCCGGGATCCTCTGCGCCGCCGGCTGACCGCTGGCTGGATGTGCCCTCGGACCTCGGGGTCACTCCTTCACGAGGTCTTCGACGGCGCCCCTCGATCTCCTCCGGGCTGAGTGCCGATCGCTCGCCGAGCGATCCCGGGCCGCGAGCCACGAACGATCCCCCAGGTGGGCGTGGGAGGTGGGCGTGGGAGGACTCGAACCTCCGACCTCAGCTTTATCAGAGCTGCGCTCTAACCGCCTGAGCTACACGCCCGCGAGCGCCGATGCTACCACCCCCCGCGGGGCCTTCGCAGGCTACTCCCGCTCGGTGACGAGCAGCTCGATCCCGCCGACGACGTCGGCGATGAGGTTGTACAGGAAGCTCAAGAAGACCGTGATCGCGCTGGCTACCACGGTCCCCACCAAACCGATCAGGAAGAACCAGCGGAAGATCGAGCCCCCGGCGATCGTGAAATCGATCTGCAGGTTACGCAGCACGCGTTCGATGTTGTCGATGACGCCGAACGCCTTCAGGGTGGCGAAGATGACCGCGGTGCCGAGCATGAAGATCAGCAGCATGCAGAAGTAGAACACCAGCGAGAACTTCAGCACCGCCCAGGGGTCGATCTTGCGGATCGCGAGCCGTCCGCGCCGCAGGCGGCGGACCTGGAGCGCCGGCTTCCTCTCCGCTTCGGGCTTGGCCGCGATGTCGCGCGGCGCGGCTGCGGGAGGCGTGCGCGTGGGGGGAACGTCGCTCGCCGGCGCGGGGTCGGCATCGGGGACGCCGGCGCGCGGCCATCGGCGTTCTTCGCGCGGCGCGTCGAGCGGCTTCTGGGCGCGCGTCTGCTCGTCGTCCGGACGCCATGCCTGGGTCGGGGCATCCTCGGCCGCCGGCCGGCGCCGTCCTTCTCCCTCGCGGGTTCCCAATTCGTGATCCATCGTCACTCGGGACTGTATATCCGCCGGGAGGAAGGGGAAACCACGCTGGGTGCTATCAACCTGTTTCCTCGTCCTCGGTCAGGACCACCTGCGCCATCGCGACCAGCTGCTGCTCCTTGTCGAGGCGCATGACCCGGACGCCGGTGGTGGCGCGGCCCTGACGAGAGATGTCGCCGCATCGCATGCGGATAACCTGGCCGTCCGAGGCGATCAGGAACACCTCGTCATCGGCGGTGATCACCTCGGCACCGGCGATGAAACCACGCTTCGCGGTCAGCTCGGCGGTCTTGACGCCCTTGCCGCCGCGATGGTGGCGCGGGTACTTGGCCAGCGGCGTGCGCTTGCCGTAGCCCGAATCCGTCACCACGAGCAACTCGCCCTCCGGATCGACGACCGTGAAAGCCTCGAGGTAGTCGTCGCTGCGGAAGCTCATGCCCTTCACGCCCTGCGCGTCCCGGCCCATCGGGCGAACCTCGGTCTCATCGAACACGATCGCCTGGCCGCGCCGCGACACCAGGACGAGTTCGTTCGTACCGGAGGTCGCCTCAACGCCGATCACCTCGTCGCCGTCACGCAACTTGACCGCGATGATCCCGTCGCGGCGGGACGAGTCGTAGGCCTGGAACGCCGTCTTCTTGATCGTGCCCTTGCGCGTCGCTATCACCAGGAACCGATGGGTTTCGTAGTCGCGCGTGTCGATCACTGCCGCGATGTTCTCGTCTGTACCGAGCGGCAGCAGGTTCTTGATCGAGACCCCGCGCGCGGTCCGGTCCTTCGCCGGCACCTGGTGGGCCTTGATCCGGTAGACCTTGCCGCGGTTCGAGAAGAACAGCACGTACGCGTGATTGGAGGTCGTCAGCAGATGCGCGACGATGTCGTCCTCCTTGGCGCGCGCGCCTCGGATGCCCTTCCCGCCCCGGCCCTGCGTGCGATAGACGTTGGCCGGCACGCGCTTGATGTAGCCCGAGCGCGTGATCGTGATCACGACGTCCTCGTCCGCGATCAGGTCCTCGATGTCGATCTCGCCCTCGTCCGGCACGATGACGCTGCGGCGCGGGCTGGCGTACTTCTTGCGGATCTCGCCCAGCTCGTCCTTGATGATCGCGAGCACCCGCTTGGGGTCGGCGAGGATGGCCTTGTACTCGGCGATCTTTCCCTGGAGGTCGTCGTACTCGTCCTGGATCTTCTGCCGCTCGAGTGCGGCGAGGCGCCGGAGCTGCATGTCCAGGATCGCGGTGGCCTGGATCTCGCTGAGGCCGAACTGCGCGATCAGGCCTTCGCGGGCCTCGTCAGCGGACGCGGCGTTCCGGATCAACGTGATCACGGCATCCAGGTTGTTCAGCGCGGTGAGCAGACCCGCCAAGACGTGCGCGCGCTCCTCGGCCTTGCGCAACCGGTAGCTGGTCCGCCGCGTGACCACGTCGACCTGGTGATCGATGTAGTAGCCGAGCGCCTGCTGCACGTTCAACACTCGCGGCATCAGGCCATCGACGAGCGCAAGGAAGTTGACCGCGAAGCTGTCCTGCAGCTGGGTGTGCTTGAACAGGTTGTTCAGCACGACCTGCGGGATCGCGTCCTTGGACAGCTCGATCACCAGGCGGACGGTGTGCTTGGACTCGTTCCGCAGGGCGTTGGCGGTCTTGGGGATGCCCGTGATCACCTTCGCGTCGATCAAGTGCGCGATCTTCTCGAGCACCCGGTCTCCCGAGACCATGTAGGGCAGCTCGGTGACGACGATGCGCTGCCGGTCGCCCTTGCCCTCCTGGATCTCGGTGCGCGCGCGGATCTTGACCGAGCCGCGGCCGGTCAGCAGCGCGTCCCGGATGCCCTTCTGACCCATCAACAGACCGCCGGAGGGGAAGTCTGGCCCCTTGATGAACTTGAGCAACTCCTGCGCGGTGATGTCGGGGTTATCGATCATGGCGACGGTCGCATCGACCACCTCGACGAGATTGTGCGGTGGGATGTTCGTCGCCATCCCGACCGCGATCCCGGTCGATCCGTTCACGAGGAGGTTCGGGAAGCGAGCGGGCAGGACCGTGGGCTCCTCGAACTCGTTCGAGTAGGTCGGGATGAAGTCGACCGTATCCTCGTCGATGTCCGACAGGATCTCCATGGCCAGCGGCGCGAGGCGGCACTCCGTGTATCGAGCGGCCGCGGGCGGATCGCCGTCCACCGACCCGAAGTTGCCCTTGCCATCCACCAGCACGTCGCGCATCGCGAACGGCTGTGCCATCCGCGCGAGCGCGTCGTAGATCGCCTGGTCCCCGTGCGGATGGAATCGCCCCATCACGTCGCCGACCACGCGCGCGCTCTTCTTGTAGGGCTGGCCGGGGCGCGCGCCCATGTCGTTCATGCCCCACAGGATCCTGCGGTGCACGGGCTTCAATCCGTCGCGGACGTCGGGGAGCGCGCGCCCGACGATGACCGACATCGCGTAATCGAGGTAGGACCTCTTGACCTCTTCCTCGATCTCGATGCGTTCGATGTGCGCCTCGAGCGGCTGATCAGGCATGCGTTCGAACCTCGCGTGGTCTAGATATCGACGAACGCGTCCTTCGCGTTCTGCTGGATGAAGGCGCGGCGGCCCTCCACGTCCTCACCCATCAGGATGGTGAAGATCTGATCGGCGAGCGCGGCGTCCTCCATGGCGACCTGCAAGAGGTTGCGGGTCTCGGGATTCATCGTGGTCTCCCAGAGCTCCTCGGCCGGCATCTCGCCCAGACCCTTGAACCGGCCGACCTCCGCCTTCTTTCCTTCCCGCTGCTTGAGCAGCTCGTCGCGCTCGCGGTCGCTGAAGACGTAGTGCACCTCGTTCGCCCCGAAGCGGATCGAGTACAGCGGCGGCTGCGCGATGTACACGTAGCCCTGCTCGACGAGCGGACGCAGGTGACGGAAGAAGAACGTGAGCAGGAGCGTGCGGATGTGCGCGCCGTCCACGTCGGCGTCGGTGAGCATCACGATCTTGCCGTACCGGCGCTTCGCGAGATCGAGATCCTCGCCGATCCCGGTGCCGACCGCATTGATCAGCGACTTGATCTCGGCGTTGCCCAGGATCTTGTCCAGGCGCGCCTTCTCGACGTTGAGGATCTTGCCTCGGATCGGCAGGATCGCCTGGAACTCGCGGTCGCGCGCGGCCTTCGCCGAGCCGCCGGCCGAATCGCCTTCGACGATGAACATCTCGGTCGCGTTCGGGTCGCTCGACGAGCAGTCGGCCAGCTTGCCGGGCAGGCCCGAGTCGGCGAAGGCACCCTTGCGCGCGATGTCGCGCGCCTTCTTCGCCGCCATGCGCGCGCGCGCGGCCTGCAGCGCCTTCTTGACGATCCGGTTCCCCTCCGTGGGATGCTCGTCGAGCCAGTCGCGCAGCCTGTCGTTGGTGACGCGCTCGACGAACGAGCGGATCTCGGTGTTGCCCAGCTTGGTCTTGGTCTGCCCCTCGAACTGTGGCTCGCGCATCTTCACCGAGACGATCGCGACCATCCCCTCACGGATGTCCTCGCCTTGGAGGTTGTCGTCCTTCTCCTTGAGGTGACCCTTCTCGCGTGCGTAGCGATTCACGACGTTGGTGAGGGCCTTCTTGAAGCCCTCCTCGTGCATCCCGCCTTCGTGCGTGTTGATCGTGTTCGCGAACGAGTGGAGCGAGTCGTTGAACGTCGTGTTCCACTGGATCGCGATCTCGACCTCACGCCCTTCCTCCTGCGCGGTGAAGTGGATCACGCGGTTGAGCGTCTCGCGACCGGTGCTCAAAGCCTTGACGAAGTCGGCGATCCCGCCGGTCGCTTTCCAGGCCTGCTCCTCGGACGGATCCTTACGGTGATCGACCAGGGTGATCTGCACCCCGCCGGTCAGGTACGCAAGCTCTTTGAGGCGCTGCGCGAGCACGTCGGTCTTGAGCTCGAGGGTCTCCTCGAAGACTTCCGGGTCGGGCCAGAACCGGACCACAGTACCGGTCTTCTTCGTGGCCTTGCCTTTCTTGAGCTTGTGGATCGGCGCGCCGCGCTCAAAGGACTGCGTCCACTCGTGGCCGTCGCGCATCACTTCCACCTCGACGCGCTTGGACAGCGCGTTGACCACGGAGACGCCAACGCCGTGCAGCCCACCGGAAACCTGGTAGCCCTTCCCGCCGAACTTCCCACCGGCGTGCAGCACGGTCATCACGATCTCGAGGGCGGGGCGGCGATCTTTGCGGCCCGGGATCGGCGTGACCGGGATGCCGGCGCCATTGTCGGTCACTGCGCACGATCCGTCGGCGTGAAGCTCGACGCTGATCCTGTCGCAGCGGCCGGCAAGCGCCTCGTCGATCGCGTTGTCGACGACCTCGTAGACGAGATGATGCAAGCCGCTGGCGCCGGTGGAACCGATATACATGCCCGGCCGCTTCCGTACCGCCGCAAGGCCCTCGAGGACCTGGATATCCTTGCTCGTGTAGTCAGATGTGGCCTTCGCCAAGCTTCCTCCTCGGGGCATTCCGAGCCCCTCATCCCGCGCCCGCGCGCGCCCCGATCCGCATGGGTTTCGGGGTCGGATCCCGAGGCCCGGGACCGGCGCACGACCAGCGCGGTTCCACCGTGGTTCTTGGCCGGTATTCTAGCAGGTTAGAGGCCCTATCGGGCTCCCTCAGACCCCCTCGTTCGACCCCTTCCCGACGTCTCGGAAAGGGGTCGCGAAAGGCCTCGCTCGACGCGGTCCAACGACCCGCCCCGGCGCGGGTTCAGAGGCGATCAGAGGCGATCCCGACCGGCCCCGTGGAAACCTTCACCTCGCGTACCATCCCGCCCCCCAGGAACTCGTCGGCCTTGCGCGCGACCGCCGCCGCGAGCAGCACCATCTCGCTCGCCCACGCCCCCGGTTCCGCGCGCACCGTGAGCACCCCACCGGTCAGCCGCGCCGGCTCGGACCGCTCGGCGACGAGCGCGCCGACGACGGCGACCCAGCCATCGCGGAGGCGGCCGAGCGCGAGCTGCTCGCCCCAGCCCCGTCCCGCGATCAGCTTGCGCATGAGCTCACCCAACGGCGCGGGCTCGGCCGGCTCACGCCCCACGAAGCACCCCCACGTCCACCACGGTCGCGTTCAGGGTTGCCGGGATCTCGTTGGGGTCCGCGGCGGTGATCAGGATCTGGGCGCCGGCCGGCAGGGTCTCGACGAGTCGCACGCGCCGCCCCGGGTCGAGCAACGTGAACGGATCATCCAGCAGCAGTACCGGCTCCTCGCCCAGCGCTTCGGCGAGCGCGGCGTGCGCGCCGAGGATGATCGAGACCGCGGCCAGCCACCCCTCCCCGTGCGAGGCGTGGGTCCTGGCAGTCATGCCGGCCGTGGTGATGGCCACCTCGTCGCGGTGCGGCCCGACAAGGGTGACGCCGCGGGCCAGCTCGTCGCCGCGTCGCTCCGCCAGGCGCGCGCGCATCGACCCGGCCCAGGCCTCGGGTACGCGATCCGCTCCGGGGTCCGGGACGTTCGGCAGGTAGGCGACGTCGAATGCCGTGTCGCCGCCGACCGCGGTGAAGGCCGCCCGCGCATGTGGCGCGAGCCGCTCGAGCGCGCGCGCCCGTCCGGCCGCCAGCTCGGCACCGGGCGCCACGATCGCTTCGTCCCATGCCTCGAGCCCCGCGACCGACCCGCGGCCGGCGACGTGATCCCTGAGCAGGGCGTTGCGCTGCCGAAGCGCGCGCTCGTATTCGGCGATCACCGCGTGGTACCGCGGCTGCAACTGGACGAGCAGCTCGTCGGCGAAGCGCCGGCGGTCGCCGGGGTCGCCGCGGACCACGGCCTGGCGCTCCGGCCCGAAGATGCTTGCGCGAAGGATGCCGAGGAGATCGCGTCGGCGCCCCACCGCAGCGCCGCCCAGGCGCTGGCGCGCGCGACCTCGCGTCACGATCTCCAGCTCGACGCGTTGCTCGCGCCCCTGACGCCCCACATCGGCGCGCACGATCGCGGCGGCCTCCCCGTCGGTCACCAGGGCGGCATCCGTCGAGGTGCGGTGCGAGCTCAGGGAGGCGACGTACCAGGCCGCCTCGACCACAGATGTCTTGCCGGTCCCGTTGCCTCCCAGCAGCACCGTCGTGCGCTCATCGAAGTCGAGCGAGAGCGTCTTCCATGAGCGGAAGGTGCTCAGCTCCAGCGCGCGCAGCAGCACCCCGACGAAGACCTCCTAGATGCGCACCGGCATCGCGAGGTACAGGAAGCCCGTCCCGTCCTCGGGCGCGCGCACGATCGCGGGCTTGAGCCCATCACGACATGCCACGACCACCTCGGATCCCTCGACCGCGTTGAGGCCGTCCAGCAGGTAGGCCGGGTTGAACGCCACGGTCAACGGCTCGCCCTCGAACTTGCCCTGCACCGCTTCGGTGGCCTCGCCGACGTCCTGCGATCCCGCGCCCAAACGCGCGCCGTCCGCACCCAGCTCGACGCGGACCGGAGTGCCCGACTGCGCGAGGATGCCGACGCGGCGCACCGCCTCGGTGAACAGCTCGCGATCGATACGAAGCTGGTTGGGGAGTTCCGTTGGGATGAGCTGGTTCCAGTTCGGGAACTCGCCCTCGATCAGCCGGGTAGTGAGTCGTCTCCCTTCGACGCTGAACGATGCCTGCGTCTCACCAAGGGTGACGCGGACCTCGCCATCGCCGTCGGACGCGCGCGCGGCCTCGACGAGGGCGCGCGCTGGGATCACTCGCTTGATCGCCTCGCCGGGCCCCTTCCAGGCGATCTCGCGCACCGCGAGCCTGTAGCTGTCCGTCGCAACCAAGGTGATCTTGTCCGCGGTTGCCTCGACCAGGGTGCCGGTGAGCACGGGACGGGCCTCGTCGCTGCTCGCTGCGCGGGTGACCTGTGAGACCGCGACCGCGAAGGCCTTCGCCTCGATCGTGCCGCCGGTGACATCGTCCGGAGCGCCAAGGTGAGGGAAATCCTCCACCGGAAGCGTTCGCAGCGTGAACTCGGCCGACCCGCACGTGAGCTTGACTTGGCCCCCGGTCGTCTCGATGCGCACAGCGCCCTCGGGGAGGGAGCGGGCGATCTCGCCGAGAACGCGGCCGGGGAGCACAACCTGCCCCGCCTCCTCGACGTTCGCGTCGATGGTCGCTTCGCCGGCAAGCTCGAGGTCGGTGCCCGCGAGGCGGACGGTCGCCCCCTGCGCGTCGAACAACACCCCGCCCAACGCCGGAAGGGTGGCGCGCGCGCTCACGGATCGCAGCACCCAGCCGATCGCGTCCGCGAAACGCTCACGCTCGATCGTGATCTTCATCCGTCCACCTCCACACAAGGGAAGAACCTAATGGTTTTCTTTTTAAACTGTTCGTAACAGTAGTAGGGGCTGGGGACACTGTGGGCGACGCCCGTGACCTGCGGGAACGGCGCGAGGACCTGTGGAGAGAGCTCATCGTTATCCCCATCATCACAGCCGCTGCGAGGCGCGGCGACGGATACGCGCAGTCAACTCCTGGACCTGTGAATAGATCTGGTGACGCTCACCCATCAACCCGCGCACCTTCGAGTCGGCGTGAAGCACAGTCGTGTGATCTCGCCCACCGAACGCATCACCGATCTTCGGGAGCGAAAGGGGCGTCAACTCTCGACACAGGTACATCGCGACTTGGCGGGCTTGCACCAGAGGACGTGAGCGGCTCGGGCCGAGAAGGTCGGCGCGGCTCATCCCGAAGTACTCACAGCACTCGGAGATGATCAGATCGGCGGGGATGTCTCCCTCTCCTTCGGGTGGTATCAACGGCCGGAGGACCTCTTTGGCCAGCTCGAGCGTGACGGGCAGGTTCGACAAGGACGCGTAGGAGACGACCCGGACCAACCTCCCCTCGAGTTCCCGGATGTTGTTTTGGACGCGCTCGGCGATATAGGCCAGCACGTCGTTGGGAACCTGCAGGCCGTCGGCGCTGGCTCGCTTCTGCAGGATCGCCACCCGCGTCTCCAGATCGGGCGGTTGCACGTCGGTGATCAAGCCCCATTCGAACCGCGTGCGCAGCCGGTCCTCAAGCGTGGGGATCTTGTTGGGCGCGCGGTCCGAGGTGATCACGATCTGCCGCCCGTCGTTGTGCAAGGCGTTGAAGGTGTGGAAGAACTCTTCCTGGGTCTGCTCACCACGTGCCATGAACTGGATGTCGTCGACCAGGAGCACGTCTGCTTCGCGGTAGCGCCGGCGGAACGTCGGCATCTTTTCCTCGCGGACACACAGGATGAACTCGTTCATGAACTGCTCGGAGGAGACGTAGCGGACCTTCGCGTGGCCGTACAGGCGATGCACGTGATGGCCGATGGCGTGCAGGAGGTGGGTCTTGCCCAGCCCGGTGTCACCGTAGATGAACAGCGGGTTGTAGCTCCGGGCCGGTTGCTCGGCGACGGCAAGGGCGGCCGCGTGGGCGAACCGGTTCGACGGGCCGATCACGAAGTGCTCGAAGATGTAGCGCGGGTTGAGTTGAGGCGGGGGCGCCTGGGCCGGCTTTGGTGGGGGCATCGGTTCGGGCTCTGCGTCCTCCGCGGCGAGGGCACCATCCGCGGACGCATCGACCGTGACGAGTAGCTCGACCTCATGCCCGGCCGTGGTGCACAGCGCTTCGGTGAGCACACCGACATACCTGGTCTCGATCCACTCCTTGGCGAACGCCGACGGCGCTGCCACGGTCATCGTGCCGTCGCGATACAGGACCGGGCGGCTGCCCTCAACCCAGGCGCGCGCGCCCGGGGAGCTGATATCCGCCTTGACGGCCCGAAGCGTGCGACCCCAAAGCTCCTCAGCCTCGTCCATCCCCGACCTCCTTGCGAGCCCTCGCATCAGCCGGCGCCGGCGGGTGTCCACAGGCGTTGTCCACAGGTGTGGATAACGGCCTCTGGAACGCCGAACCCGTGGTACACGCGGGCCATGGCCGCGCGCGCCACGGGTTCGGATCGCAGATGGGGAAGGGGTCTGCAAGAACACCACAACGCCCTGAGGCGCGCGAGTATAAGCAGGGGGGCCTGTGGATACAAGAACGGGAATCTCACGCGGGACCACCGAACGCGCCGGTGTTTGACGCTGGTTTCCGGCGCCGCGTACACTGCTGCGTCCGACCAGGATCTAAGCCCATGAAGCGTACCTATCAGCCCCACCGCCGCCGGCGGAAGCGTGTTCACGGCTTCCGTTCCCGCATGCGCACGCGCGCGGGCAGGGCCGTGCTCTCCCGCCGGCGCCGGAAGGGCCGCGCGCGCCTCTCGGTTTAGGCCGCTGATCGACACCTGACCCCATGAAGCGCATCCATCGGTTGCCGTCCTCAGCAGCCTTCCGAAAGGTCTTCTCGGAGGGGATCCGCGCGCAGGATCGCGCCGTCGCTTGCTTCGCCCTGGCGACCGGCGAACAGCGTCCCCCTCGCCTGGGCATCGCCGCGAGCCGCAAGGTCGGCGGCGCTGTCGGTCGGAACCGGGCCAAGCGTCGCCTCCGCGGGGCCGCGCGAGCGATGATCGCGTCCCTCCCCGCCGGCATGGACGTGGTCCTGGTCGCGGGTCCGCGCGTTGTCGAGGAACCGTTCGAGCAGCTCTCCAGCGACGTGCGCTCGGCGATCGCGCGCGCAGGTGGTGTCACATGCTAGGGCGCGGCGCGGCGCTGCTCGTCCGGCTGTATCAGCTGACCGTCGGCCGGCTGTCGGCTCCCCGTTGTCGTTTCCACCCCTCCTGTTCGGAGTACACCCGCGAAGCGCTGCGCCGGAACGGCCTCTTCTTCGGCGGGATCCAGTCGCTATGGCGGCTGCTTCGTTGCGGCCCGTGGACCGCGGGCGGGCTCGACCCGGTGCGCCCGATCGGCGAAGGCGACGGGCCGGGGCCGATCCGGCGCGTGCTGAACTCGCGGCTCGAGGTGCGACGTGGCTGAGCTGTGGGGAGCCATCGAGCGCGCGCTGGGGTGGGCGCTGGCCGGCATCTTCGACTTCATCCCGAGCTATGGGGTCGCCATCATCCTGCTGACCGTCGGGGTTCGAGTGCTGCTGATCCCGCTGACGGTCAAGCAGATCCGGTCTATGACCGCGATGAGCAAGATCCAGCCGCACCTCAAGGAGCTGCAGCGCAAGCACAAGGGGGACCGGCCGAAGCTCAACGAAGAGATGATGAAGCTCTACAAGGAGCACAACGTCAACCCGATGGGCGGCTGCCTGCCGCTGGTGGCACAGATGCCGGTCTTCATCGCGCTGTTCGCCGTGCTCAGGGCCTTCATCACGGTGGATGTCGCGGTGGAGGCGACCGTGGCGGGCACAACCCCGATACCCGCCGTTTACTCGGCGGAAGAGGTCCCCAACGTGGTCTGTCGCCCGATCGGCTCGGCCACGATCAACGAGCTGACCGGCCTGGAGATCCGGTGCGTGAACGAGGAAGACGAGACCCAGGACTTCCGCGTAGCGGGGTTCTCCGTGCGGAACTCGGAGGAGGATTTCCAAAACCTTCCAGAGCTGATCAGCATCTGCGTCCCGGAGCTCGTTTCGCCCGATGAGGGGGGGACCCCCTCGCCCTCGCCCGGAGAGGTAAGTCCCAGCCCGACCGCCGGAGCCACAGCCGAAGGTGACAGGATGACCTTCGCCTGCCGATCCGCCCTGGGGACCGGTCATCTGCCGAGGGACAGCGACTTGTCCCAGGACATCAGCGACGAGCGAGCGACTTTCCTGGGGATGCGACTCGGCTGCACGGCGACGCAGGTCGGGTCCAAGGTGACCGCGCGGCAATGCACCGCGTCGGAGGATGCAGCGGGCGACCTGGCCGACCAGATCCCGTATTACCTGCTGATCGGGCTGATCGCCGGCTCGTCGTTCTGGCAGAGCCATCAGATGGCCAAGCGCGCCCAGGGCCAGGCGGCGCAGCAGCAGAAGATGATGACCAGGGTGATGCCCATCATGTTCGGATTCATCTCGCTCAGCCTTCCGGCCGGCACCAACGTCTACTTCCTGGCAACGAATGTCTGGACCATCGGCCAGCAGCACCTGGTACTGAAGGCCCAAGAGGGCCCCAAGGGCCCGCCTTCGGCGAAGCCGCCCAAAGAGCCGCCGAAGGGGTCCCCGGACGGTGGTGGCCCGGCAGGTGAAGACGCCGCCAAGGGGCAGACGCCGAAGAAGGGCCACCCGACGCCGAAGAGGAAGCGCCGATGAGCGAAGAGCGCCCGGACGAGATGGCTGAGGCTACCGATGCCGGAGTCGCGGACGTCGAGGCCCTGGACGTCGAGGCCCCGGACGTCCAGTCCGGCGGGGCGGAGGCCGAAGCTGAGTCCGACGACGACGCGGGCGAGGGCGAGCTGCTCGACGACCAGGCGGACATCGCGGAGGATTTCCTGAACGGGCTGCTCGACGTGCTGGACATGGACGGCGAGGCCGAGGCAGACTTCGACGGCGACGTGATCGCGGTCGAGGTGACCGGGCCGGACCTGGCCATCCTCATCGGCCGGTACGGGGCGACGCTCGAATCGCTTCAGGAGCTGACGAGGGCGGCCGTGCAACACGCGACGTCGGCGCACGCACTGTTGACCCTGGATATCGGCGGGTATCGGCAGCGTCAGCGGGAGCGACTCGAAGCCCAGGCGCGGGAGGCGGCCGAGCAGGTCCGGACCACTCGCCAGCCCCTCCTCCTGGAGCCGATGAGCTCGTTCGAGCGCAAGATGATCCACGACGCGCTGCATGACGCCGAGGGCGTGAGGACCGAGAGCGAGGGCGAAGAGCCCGAGCGGTACGTCGTGGTCCGCCCGGACTGACCCCCGCACCTCCATCGGCGGGACCACCCGCCCACGTAGCATGTTTCTTGCGAAACATGAGCGACGAGCAGCTCGCCACGGTCGCCCGCATCCTGCGGGAACTCCGGCTCCCCCAGACTCTCCTTTCCTTGCTACTGGCCCACGCTGAAGCGGTGCGAGCAGACGCCGACCGTCTCGGACTGGTGGCGAGCCGCGACCAGGGGTCCGTCCTCAGCCGACACACGGCCGATTCCCTGCTGTTCGCCCTGGCAAGGGAGCCGGAGGACGGCGAGCAATGGGCCGACGTCGGCTCCGGCGCCGGGTTCCCGGGTCTCGTGCTGGCATGCTGCTACCCGGGCACGATCTTCACACTGGTGGAGCCACAGAGGCGCCGGGCGGCGTTCCTGGAGCTGCAGCGCGCCGGTCTCGGGCTCGAGAACGTCGAACTCGCCATCCAGCGCGCGGACGACCTCCCACCGGGCCGATTCGACGTCGTAGTTGCTCGGGCGCTCGCGGAGCCGGCGCTCGCGATGGAGGCCATGCGGCGGTTGGCCAGGCCGGATGGCACCATCCTTGTAGCGGTCGGACCTCGAGCCAGTGTGCCTCCAGGCATCGAGGAGATCGACGTCTCGCGGGCCGGAGTTGACTCGCCGGGGCGCATCTTTATGATGACGCAGACCCCGGGGGGTGCCTGAATGAGCCTCGATCGACCCGCGACACCCTTCTTCCCTTCCAGACCTCTCCTGAACCGGGAGATTCTACCAGGGCAAGCATTGGAAACTTCCTCTTTCTCTGGGGGAATCAGGAAGGCGCTTACCCTCTCGATCGTGAACCAGAAGGGTGGCGTCGGCAAGACCACGACTGCGGTGAACCTGGGGGCGTGTCTCGCCGAGGCCGGTGCGCGCGTCCTGCTCGTCGACCTGGATCCGCAAGGCAATGCCAGCACGGGCGTCGGCGTGGATCGGGGGTCTGTCAAGGTCGGGACCTACGAGGTCCTGGGCGGGCTCGCGCCGGAGGAGGGCATAATCCCCGCCGAGATCGACGGGCTCCACGTGCTTCCATCCACGATCGATCTGGCCGGCGCGGAGATCGAGCTGGTGAGCGCCTTCGCGCGCGAGAGCAAGCTTCGTCAGGTACTGCGCCCCGCGCTCGCATCCTACGACTTCGTCCTGGTGGATTCCCCCCCCTCGCTCGGGCTGCTGACGATCAACGCGCTCACGGCGGCGGACAAAGTGCTGGTCCCGATCCAGTGCGAGTACTACGCGCTCGAGGGCGTCGGCCAGCTCGCGCGAACCCTTGATCTGGTGCGCGACGGGCTGAATCCGCGGCTGCAGCTCGGCGGCGTCGTGCTGACCATGTTCGACGCGCGCACCAAGCTCTCCGAGCAGGTCGTGGCCGAGGTCCGCCGCCACTTCGGCGCGGCGGTGTTCCGCAGCGTGATCCCGCGCAGCGTCCGGCTGTCGGAATCGCCGGGCTACGGGAAACCGATCATCTTGTACGACCCGGTCTCGCGCGCGGCTACGGCGTATCGGGATCTCGCGGCAGAGGTGCTGGAGCGATGGGGCGCCGGCGTCGAGGTGCGCGCAGGAGGAGGACGTCCATGAGCCAACCACGAGGAGGTCTGGGGCGCGGTCTTTCGGCGTTGCTCCCGGCGGATCGCCCGGCGAGTGAGGGGCCGGCGCTGCGGCTCGTCGATGTCGAGGCCATCCGTCCGAACCCGCGCCAGCCGCGTGCCGGCATCGATCAGGACGGGCTCGCCGAGTTGGCCGCGTCGATCCGGTCGGTCGGTGTGTTGCAGCCGATCCTCGTCCGGCCCGTCGACGACGGGTACGAGCTGATCGCGGGCGAGCGCAGGTGGCGTGCGTCGATGCTCGCCGGCCTGGAGCGCATTCCCGCGATCGTGCGCAGCAGCGGTGACGAGGACATGCTGCGCGACGCCCTGATCGAGAACCTCCAGCGGGAGGACCTGAACCCGCTCGAAGAGGCTGCCGCATTCCGGCAGCTGGTCGATGATCTGGGCGCCACGCACGAGGAGATCGCCCAACGCGTCGGTCGCAGCCGCGCGGCGGTGACCAACGCATTGCGGCTGCTCGCGCTCGCGCCCGAGGTCCAGCAACGGATCGCCGGCGGGTCTCTCTCTGCCGCGCACGGGCGGGCGATCGCGGCGCTCGCCGACCCGGGGGCCCAAGCGCGCGCCGCGATGCGCGCGGTCGCCGAGGGGCTGAGCGCGCGCCAGACCGAGGACATGGTGCGGCAGATGGCAGGGATGGGTGACGCGGTGCTCGCTGCGCGCGCGGCCGCCACGCGCGCTGCTCGCCCGGATCGTCCGGCGGGATACCTGGAGGCGGAAGTGATCCTCTCGGATATCCTGAGTTCCCGCGTCAAGATCGAAGGCGGCCCCCGGCGCGGGCGCGTCGTGATCGAGTTCGCCGGGGGCGAAGACCTGAGCAGGATCGTCGAGCTCATCCAAGGCAAGGAGTGAGAGTGGAGTTCCGCCGCATCGAGCGCCTTCCCCCATACGTGCTCAGCGTCGTCACCGATGCCAAAGCCGAAGCCCGCCGGCGTGGCGAGGACATCATCGATCTCGGGATGGGGAACCCCGATCTGCCCTCGCCCCAGATCGTCGTGGACAAGCTCGCCGAAGCGGCCCAGAATCCGCGGAATCATCGGTACTCGACCTCGCGCGGGATCCCGAAGCTCCGCAAGGCGATCGTGGATTGGTACGACCGTCGCTACGGCGTGAGCCTGGACGCCGAGACCGAAGCGATGAGCACGATGGGCGCCAAAGAAGCCATCAGCCACATGGCCTGGACGCTGGTGGCGCCCGGCGACACGTGTTTGGTGCCCGAGCCGACCTATCCGATCCACACCTTCTCCGTCGCGCTCGCCGGCGCCGACGTTCGCTCCGTCCCGCTGGGCGAAGGGCACGACTTCTGGGCGAACCTGCTCGAGGCCTACGAGAGCACCTGGCCGCGGCCGCGCGTGATCATCACCAGCTTCCCGCACAACCCGACGACCCAGTGCGTCGAGATCGACTTCTTCGAGCAGCTCGTCGCCTTCGCCCGCGAGCACGAGCTCTGGGTGATCCACGACTTCGCCTACGCCGACCTTTGCTTCGACGACTACCAGGCGCCCAGCTTCCTCCAGGTGCCGGGCGCGAAGGACGTCGGCGTCGAGATCTTCTCGATGTCGAAGTCGTTCTCGATGGCGGGATGGCGTATCGCGTTCGTGGTCGGCAACGCCGAGATGATCCAGGCCCTCACGCGCCTGAAGAGCTACCTGGACTATGGGGTGTTCCAGCCGATCCAGATCGCCTCGATCATCGCGCTGAACGAATCCGAGGCAGAGACCAAGGTGTATCGCGACATCTACCGCGCGCGCCGCGACGTGCTGATCGAAGGCCTCGGACGCGCCGGATGGGACGTGCCGCCTCCGAAGGCGACCATGTTCGTCTGGGCGAAGATCCCCGAGCAGTACCGCGAGATGGGCTCGCTGGAGTTCTCGAAGTTCCTGCTGCGCGAGGGCAAGGTCGCGGTCTCACCGGGGATCGGATTCGGTCGCGCCGGTGACGAGCACGTGCGCTTCGCCTTGGTCGAGAACGAACACCGCATCCGCCAGGCGACGCGGGGCATCCGCAAGGCACTCGACACATGACGGTGGCGACCGAAGCGGCACGCGCGCGCCGAGCGCCGCATCCCGGATCCGAGGTGCGCCGCGCCCTGATCGCGACTGCGCTGGGCGTAGGCCTGGGTGCGCTGGTTGCCCTGTTCTCGCAGCGCGAGGGAAGGCGCTGACGGAGCGTCGATGGGGCGAGAGATCCGCGATCTCACGCACACCAACATCGACGACTTGCCGCGCCCGTGCAGGGGCTGCGTGTTCTGGGAATACGCGCCCGCGGACCGCGCGCTGACGCTCGGCGAGCACTCGGCGGACTTCGAGAAGGAAGCCTGGGCCTCGGAGGTCTCGCTGGTCCATGGATCGTGCGGCAAGGTCGCCTACGTGGACGGACGACCGGCGGGGTTCGCGTTGTACGGCGCGCAGGAGATGTTCCACGGGGCCGAGGTTTTCCCGTTGCGCATCTCGAAGGACGCGCTCTTCCTCGCGACGCTGCGCATCGACGACGGGTACACGGGTTCGGGCGTGGGCAAGGCGCTGATGCATGCCGTCCTCAAGGATGCGAAGGCGCGAGGGAAGCGCGCGGTCGAGGCCTACGGTGACCGGCGCTGGGAGCATCCCGCCTGCATCATCGCGGCCGGGTTCCTCGAAGCGGTCGGCTTCAGGGTCAAGCGTGATCACCCTCGCTTCCCGCTGTACCGCCTGGACATCGGGTCGATCGCCAAGATGACCGAGAACGTCGAGGCCGCCGTCGAGAAGTTCCTCGAGACGCTCTTCGCCCCCGAGCCCGCTGTGGAGCAGCGGGGCCGCGCCTAGACCGGCGCCGGATCGCGCGCGAACCGGGCGATGCCGGCGGCGATAGCGATGGCGAGTTGCTCGATGAACGATGGATCCGCGAGCAGCTTCTCCTCATCCGGGTTGGTGAGGTAACCGGTCTCGAGCACGACCGCCGGCATGCGCGTCTCTCGCAGCACCGGGAAGGTCTTCGGGTGGGCGCGCCCGTCGGTCAGCCCGAGTGCGCATACCTCGGTCAGGATCGACTCCGCGAGCAGCGCTCCGGCCTCGGACCGGAAACGCTTGTGGCCGAAGTAGTACGCGGATGCGCCGGCTCCGCCGTCGTCGCCACCGAGGTGCAGGCTGACGAACAGGTCCGCTTCGAGCGCGTTCGCGAGGGACGCGCGCGCGTCATCCTGGGGTCCGTGATGCGCGCGTCGGGTCAGGAACGTCTGCGCTCCCGACGCCCCGAGCGCTGCCTCGAGCCGGTTGGCGATCGCGAAGCAGGCGTCGGCCTCGCGCGTTCCGGCCGGGCCGATGAAGCCGGGGTCGTCTCCTCCGTGCCCCGGATCGATCACGATACGAAGCCCTGCGATCGTCCCAGGACGCGAGCGCAATGCTTCGAGCTGCCGCACCCGTCCGATCGAGGTGTCGCCGGCGATCGAGGGGAGGCCCCGGAGCCCACGCAAGGTCGCCTCTGCCACGATACCGTCGGGCTTGATGCCGTAGTTGCGCTGGAACTCCTCGAGTGCAGCCGCGGTTTGGGGGCCGAAGATGCCATCCGAGCGGCCGGTGTCGAAGCCGAGCGCGGCGAGGCGATCCTGCAGGTCCCTGACGTCGTCGCCTCGCATGTGCGGCGCGCGCAGGTACAGGATCCGGTCGCCGAGGTTCCAGGAGGCCTCAACCAGCTCGCGCCACGTATCCGGGCCGACCAGCCCGTCGACCAGCAAGCCGCGCTCCTGCTGGAAGCCGCGGATCGCCTCCTCTGTCGCGGGGCCGAATGCGCCTGCCCGCTCCTCGGAGGGCAGTCCGTGACCCAGCGCGCCGAGCCGGGCTTGGATATCGAGCACCTTCTCGCCGCGGTCACCCGGGCGAACGACCTCAGTCATACGTGAATCCTGCGAGATGGGGCCCGCGC